>Ga0210040_10000097_pt1 | contig 182533 bp, 151 predicted proteins | sample CryGeyCG12114_NA_FD_185462 | JGI IMG/M metagenome (GOLD analysis project Ga0210040, IMG submission 185462) | Groundwater microbial communities from aquifer - Crystal Geyser CG19_WC_8/21/14_NA (SPAdes) (version 2) | ecosystem: Environmental > Aquatic > Deep subsurface > Groundwater | place...
TGGGTGCGGTCATTGATAGCGGATGAACTTGATGATTTATCCCAGTTTACCCCTACTGAGTTGTCAGGGTTGCGTGCTAAATTAGCAATGGCATCAACGCTTGTTTTCAATACGTTATAATATTCATCCCTTTTATCCACCAAATACAACTGCATTAAATATCTATAACCCGGGCCTTTGAATTGCTCGCAGTCGCCCAAACATGATGTTTCATTCCCATCGGATAAAACCTGGCCATAAGCAGTAGACACAGTTTCATTATTAATCATAAACCTGGCTATGTTGTGGGCATTCAACAAATAAGAATTTTCCTGATATGCATTGTACATCTCCACGCTGGCGCCAATCATCAGGCCCTCGTTGTAGGTAAATTTCCACCATACTTTTGTTCCGTCTGGTTTAATATGATCGGCTACCTGATAAGTTGTTTTATTTACCATATTGGTCCACCAGAAATCATATACTTGCTTAGCAAAATCACGATACTCCGGCTTATTGGTACGTTTAAATAACTGAAGCCCAGAAATAACGGCTCCGGCATTGGCAGCAGTAGCCTTTTGCGTCTTCTCTTTGTTCCACCACAATCCGCCTTTGGTGTCGCCACAGCAAGTATTATCCCAAGCGGTGTTCTGAATATCCGCATATATTTCTTCAGCTTTACTTAGGTATTTGCTATTTCCGGTTACGTCGTAAGCGTGGATCAGAGTCAGGACAAACCAGTTTTCATCATCATAATAATCATTCAACCAACCGTGTCGTCTGTCTTGAGCTTCATAGAAAGTTTCAATCAGGCCGTAGTACTTTTGCTTGTTTGTTCGCTCGGCACCATCAATAACAGCATCCATCCCATGAATGTACGTCCACTCACCAGTATTACGGATGTAGTTGCCATCCCAATACCTGACCAAATAATTTTCCAATAAAGCATCAGCCTGCTGGTGGTAGTCTGTTACAGGCAGAGATTGCGTTTCGGTTAAGGTGATGTTATCTAAGTTTAAGTAGTTGGATTGGTAATCTATCTGAATTGTACTTGTACCAGCGGGGAAATTATAGTTAAAAATGGTGGTAGCATACTTATTCCAACCACTTGTACCAGGAAATCTCAAGTTCGTTACTGGTATTCCATTTACACTAATAGTCCGGTAAGCATCACCAGCGGCAGCAGCATATTTTAGGGTTACAGTCTTACTACCGGCAGAACTGTTATTTACCTCGAACTTCACAAACTTGCCGTTCTCTTGCCAACCTCCTAAGAACCCCCAACCGGAGTAGCCTGACTGATTCGCCTCTAACATTACTCCCCGAATAGTTGCATTTTCCGCTTCGTACTGTCCTGGCGGTGTATTTAATTCCGGGTACGTGCCATTTTGTTTAGCAAATAAGCTCATAGCCTGAGCCGCCGCATTTTGGGTACGATCGTTAATAGCAGACGAAGCTGAAGGCCCGGCCCAATCAACTGCCACGGAGTTGTTGGAGGTACGTGCTAAGTTCCAAAGAGCATCAACGCTTGCCTTTAGCACTTCATAATAAACGTTTTTATTTTTATCCTCCAAATACAACTGCATCAAATACCGATAAGCCGGACCTTTGAATTGCCAGCAGTCGCCCGAACACTGTTCTGCATTTCCATCGGATAAAACCTTGCCATAAGCAGTAGACACAGTTTCGTTATTAATCATAAAATCGGCTATCTTGCGGGCACCTGACAGATAAGATGTTTTTTGAAAAGTATTATACATCTCCAGGCTTGCCCCAATCATCAGGCCTTCGTTGTAGGTAAACTTCCACCATACTTTTGTTCCGTCTGGGTTAATATGATCAGCTACCTGATACGTTGTTTTGTCAACCATATTGGCCCACCAAAAATCATATACTTGCTTGGCAAAATCACGATAAGCAACCTTATTTGTACGCTTATAGAGTTTTAGGCCGGAAATAACGGCTCCGGCATTGGCCGCAGTAGCCTTTTGCGTATGTGCCTTGTTCCACCATAATCCACCTTTAATTTCTCCACAGCACCCATTATCCCAAGCAGTATTCTGGATATCAGCATAAATTTCCTCGGCTTTATTAAGGTATTTGCTATTTCCGGTTACATCATAGGCGTGGATCAGGGTCAGGACAAACCAGTTTTCATCGTCGTAATAGTCATTAAACCAACCATGCCGCGTGTCCTGAGCATCATAGAAGGTTTCAATCAGGCCATAATACTTTTGTTTGTTTGTCCGCTCGGCGCCATCAATAACAGCATCCATGCCGTGAATGTAAGTCCACTCACCGGTATTCCGGATGTAGTTCCCGTCCCAATAGCTTAATAAATAGTTTTCCAGCAAAGCATCTGCCCGTTGATGGTATTCGGAGACAGTTTGAGCTTGTACGTGGTTGGCCTGGAGAACTCCAAATGTAGAGAGAAGGGCAATTATCCAGATGCAATGGATATTCTTTAGTTGTGGTAGAATGTTTTGCATAGGTCTTCAGGTTATTGGTTAAACATAAAATTTATATAAACTATAATAATTCTCTTATTTATAATTGGCAATCTGAAGCAATACCTTATTAGTAAGCAGCCGTCAGATGTTCTTAGAAGAGTCAGGGACCTACTCTTCTAAGAACTCCTCATGCTCCGCTTTCGCTAGGCTCAAAACTTAACAGATTGGCCAAGAGCTTCGGATTATTAATTACCTTAAATTAACATTACTTGGTAGTAATATCAATCTTACCACCTGTCTTAAACAGGTCGTGAGACACAAAATAGCCTTTATTTTCCTTGCCATTCACTTTTATGGAGGTTAAAGCCCGGCCTTTTCCTGGTTTGGTGATGGTTAGCCATTTGCCGTCGCTGGTTCTCCATTTTACCTCATCAAAAAGCGGAACCGTAACCAGGTATTCAGGATCAGTTGCCGAAAACGTATACAAACCCAACGCATTAAATACATACCAGGCCGACATTTCTCCGGCATCGTCCATTCCCGAAAGGGTCAGGCCGTCATGAATGCCATACAAATTATTTAGAATGTAATCCAGCCTTTTCTGGGTCTTTTCGGGTTTGCCAATAAAATAATAGCCATAAGGCGCTTCATGGTCAGGTTGATTACCCTGACAATACTGACCGATCATAGTTTCTATATTTCTGGCAATGTACTTGGGGTTCCAGGGCACGGTAAATAGCGAATCTAATTTCGATTCGAACGCTTTTGGTCCACCATACAACTTTATCAAACCCGGCATATCGTGCGGGGCAAAGAAAGATACTTGCCAGGCGTTTGCTTCCCGGTACATGTATTCATAGTAAGGGTACTGCGGATTGAAAGGTGTTATCCAATCTCCGTTTTCCAATCTTCCCCGCATAAATCGGGTAGATGGATCAAACATGTTTTTGTAGTTTTTTGACCGGGCCATTAATATCCGGTAATTGGTCGTATCGCCTAACTTTTTAGCTATTTGGGCAACGGAATAATCGTCGTAAGCATATTCCAGGGTTTTGGATACGCCAGCTTTGGCCTTGGTTTCTACATGAGGATTAGGAATATCCGGATCAGAGATATAACCTTTTTCAATGTATTCTGCCCCGTGTGGTCTTGCTCTATTTTCAGCATTCGCATTTTTCAGCAATAGTTGATAAGTTGCTTTAACATCAAAATTATCGATTCCTCTTAAGTAAGCTCCGGCAATAGACGAAGCGCCATGATCACCATGGAAAAAGGTTGGGATAGCACCCGTTTTTTCCCCCACATCTTTCATGGATTTAATGACATCCAAGGTGACCTGGGGCGTAATCAAACCCAAAAGCACATCCTTATTCCGGTAAGTATCCCACAAAGAAGGCTCCGTATAATAATTAAAATTAGCCTTTACTACCTTTTTACTAGCATCGGTATACTCGCCATTTACGTCGCTGCGCAAGGCCGGCCACAGAAAAGACCGGTACAGGCAGGAATAAAGCATTTCTTTTTGCTTAGTAGTACCTCCTTTTACCTGTATCGATGACAAGAGCGTTTCCCATTTTTGGTTAGCCTCTTTCCGAACGACCTCAAACGTTTTAGCACCAATTTCTTTTTCCAGGTTTTCTTTGGCGTTGGCCACGCTTACAAACGACAGACCTATTTTAAGTTCAACCGGGCCGGTGCTGCCATTCGCTAAATGCACTATTGCCAAGCCATTTCTGGTACCTTCTTCCTTCTCTTCTAATTTTTCTATAGGCGTATTCAGCGTGGCATAAAAATAAACGTTTTCCCCGCCCTGAAAACCCTGTAAAGCATTACTGCCAACTTGCTCAATATTCCAGGTTGATACCCGGCTGAGGGCTTTCGCTAAATCAAAAAGTATTTGCCTGTTGCTATTGTTTTTAAATTCATACTTATGATAGCCGCACCGTAACGTAGAGGTTAGACTTACATTAACCTGATAATCATCCAGATATACCTGGTAAAAACCAGGCGAAGAACTTTCCTTATTGTGCGTAAACCTGGAACCGTATTTAGCACCCGGATTAGAAACCGGCAAAACAGGAATATTTCCCAGATTCCAATGGCCTTTATTAGTGTGCGTAAAGCTTACAATAACAGAATCTTCATATTCGTATCCGGCACCTGCCGGCTGATATTTGGTCATGGGGCTTAATTGCACCATGGCATTGGGTAGAGAACTACCTGGAAAGGTCAATCCGGCCCAGGACCGCCAATCTTCCGGTAACTTATAACCAAGAATTTTAGGATCTGTAAGCGGTGCGGTACCAATAAATGTATTTACATATTTTGTATAAGCTGGGGTATTCTGACTTTTGCCGGTAGTTGATGCCAGCAAAGCCAGAAATAGGCAACTTAAAAGCTTTTTGGTAAGATTATTCATTCTTTTCAAAATTGTGGTAAGGCCAATTTATAATAGCTACTCCCGATGGGATTTCAATGGTAAACTTATCTTGATCTAACAGCTTAAAGATTTATTATATTGACACTTGATTCTATTAGTCGCGCCGTATGCGGGCTACCCAACCTCCGCCTTTTGCCATTTTAGCCGCAACAGATGAGGCTTTCGTTACCGGCATAGATTCTATTTTAAAATCCTGGGCATTCCGGTCGGCGTTGATACCATCCTGCCATACCTGCATGGTATAGTTACCATCACCCAGGAAAGTTAAATCAAATTTTAACTCCCTTGGCGACCAATCCGTCATGCTGCCTACATACCAGTCGCCGTTTTTAGCTTGCCGTGCTACCAAAACATAATCGCCTACCTGGCCTTGCAAAGGCAGCGTTTTTTCCCATTCAGACGGAACCGGACCTAAGAACTGCATGGCTTCGGGTTCTTTCAGGTAATGCGTTGGGTTATCGGCCAGCATTTGCAAGGGGCTTTCGTACACCACGTACATTGCTAACTGGTGGCAGCGCGTACCCAAGCTCATTGGTTTAGTCCAAGTAGGCTTCCAGTCGTCTTTCTGGGCGTTCAGCATTGCTCCGGGCGTATAATCCATCGGGCCAGCAGCCATCCGGATAAATGGAATGGTAACATTATGTTCCGGACCTATACTTTTGCTGTTATCGCCTTTGCTTTGCTCCAAACCATACACGCCTTCGTTAGAAATAACGTTAGGGTAAGTCCGGTAAAGGCCGGTTGGTTTATACGCCCCATGAAAATCAACCAACATTTTGCGTTTAACCGCCGCTTCCGAAACACGCACATAGTAATTTACCATTTCCTGGTCGTCGCGCTGCATAAAATCAACTTTTATACCTTTAACATTCCATTTCGCAAACTGATCCAGAACTGGCTCCAGGTTATTATCCAAAGCCAGCCAATTTGCCCACAGAATTAAATCTACCTTCTTTTGCTTGGCATAGGCCGATAATTCTTCCATATTGATCTCCGGATTTACCTTTAATAAATCACGGGTATCACTCCAGCCTTCATCCAATATTACATATTCCAGCCCGGATTTGGAAGCAAAATCGATGAAATACTTATAAGTAGCGGTATTAATACCTGCTCGAAAATCAACCCCCGAAATATTGTTATAATTCCACCAATCCCACTGCGCTTTGCCGGGTTTTACCCAGCTAAAATCGCCTTTGGCAGGACTGGCTAACTGATACACTAATTGGTTTGAAATTAACTCTGCATCCTGGCGGGCAACCATTAGTACGCGCCAAGGCAAACTTTGCGGCTCTTTAAAACTTGCAATATAATTTTCCCGTTCGGTAACATGTACGTCGCGGTCTGATGTTGTCTTTTTCGCTTTTGGATAATAGGGGAAAGTACCATTGATGCGGCCTTTTCCATTACCCGTAATCCACATGCCTGCATAATTAAGCAAATCGGATTCGGTAAGTAAAACTTTTAAACCTTGTACTTCGAAAAGCGCCGGCAAGCTCGCCAGCTTTTTAGGCCCTATATCTGAAAGCGGTAATTGCTGGTAGAGCCGTTCATTATGCGAGAAAAAACCATCTTCGGCCGGATACCAGGCTTTGCTGTCCTGATTCAGGCTCACGGTAGCCGTTTCACCTAATATTTTAGAATTTCCTTTTTTCGTAACAATCCAGCGCCAGGCCAATCCATTATTATAAGCCCGCCATTCTAAAGCTAAGTCGTTTTTAAAGTTAAGCCGCAGTTGGTTATACTGATCGTGAATTTCTTTATTCTTCTGCCTAACAACCGGCTGCAGCACTTGGTTTACGGCGTTCTTTTGGGATTTACTTACTTTCCAGCTATTTCCCTGATTAAAATCTGTCCTAAGAAAGATTGCCGATTTTTTTACTATGTTCTTCTGATCTACTAAAACTTCGTAATAAACACTGTCGGTAACCGCCAAACGGATTTCCGTTTTCTTATCGGGGGAAGCTAAAGTAAACGTTTGCTGCGCCTGTACGGCAATAGCAAAACAGATGAAAGATAAACTGGTAAGCGTTTTTTTAAGCATATACTATTTTGTAATAATCAAAACATACATTAGAGCCCAACTAAAGTTTATATTAACCCAGTTAACAGCCTTATTTGAAAGGCTGTTTTTCTATATTTACTTATACCGGTTAATGCCTAATAAATAAAGGGTACTAAAAGCCTTTTACATTACCCTACCTTAAACAACAACTACTAACTTTGTTAAGATTGCCCAAGAGTAGTAAACTTTAAAGAGCAGCGTTGCTTTTCTTAAACCAATAATTTAGGGTTCTCCTGGTAAGTCTTCCATAATAACTCGCCGAATAAGGTATTGGCCCAGGCAAACCAAGAGCGGGTAAAGTTTTTCGGATCGTCTTTATGGAAAGCTTCGTGCATAAAACCGGTGCCGCCGTGCGTTTTTTTAAGCATGGCAATACAATTTTTTATTTCCTGGTTATCGTTACTGGTAAGTGCCCGCATAGTAATGCTCATGGGCCAAATCATATCTTGTCCCACGTGCGGACCACCAATTCCTTCGGCGGCCTGGCCTTTAAAGAAGAAAGGGTTATTCTGCGAAAGTAAGAACTTCCGGGTATTTTGATAAACAGGATCGGAAGCCGGCAAAGCGCCCAGGTAAGGCAACGACAGCAAGCTGGGTACATTGGCATCATCCATTAAGTTAACGCTGCCAAAACCATCTATCTCAAAGGCATATATACGGCCATGCTGCGGATGATTAATAACGGCATATTGCTGTAAGGCTTTTTCTACTTCCCCGGCCAGGCTTTGCAACGCGTTGGCAGTAGTATTATCTTTAGCAATTTTATCCATCATGGTAGCGGCTTGCTTTAAACTAACTACCGCAAAAAAGTTAGACGGAATTAAAAAAGAATACAAAGTAGCATCATCACTGGGCCGGAAAGCCGAACAAATTAAGCCCACCGGTTTAACCGGGTAACCATAACCGCTCATCGGAAGCGTATCGGTTGCGTTATTGGTGCGGCGCTGAAATTTGTAAGGCCCTAGGTTTTCTTTGCGTTGCTGTTCCCGGAACGTTTGCAGGGTAGTTTTTATAGCTTGCTGCCATTGGTTATCAAAAGGCTTTGTATCACCGGTAGTTTGCCAGTAATGATACGCCAGCCGGATTGGGTAACATAAAGAATCTATTTCCCATTTCCGCTCGTGCACACCGGGTTGCATTTTAGTTAAATCGGTACTCCACTCGCCTACTTTTTTGTCGTCTCCGTAAAAAGCATTGGCATAAGGATCTTTTATCACACAGCGGGTTTGCCGGTTTATAACTCCTGCTACTAATTGCCGCAGCGCCTCATCTTTTTTCAGAAACTTTAGGTAAGGCCACACTTGCGCCGAACTATCGCGTAACCACATGGCATCAATATCGCCGGTAATAACATAGGTATCGGGCCGGCCATCTTTGGTGGTGTAAGTAACTGTGGTATCGAGGGTACTGGGAAAGCAATTTTCGAACAGCCAGGCAAGCTCCGGGTCTTTTACTTTCTTTTTAAATTCTGCGATAGCGCTTTCCACCGATTTACTTTGGAAGTTACGTTTGGCAACTGGTATGCGCACCACCGGATAATCAGCCGCGGCCATAAGCGAAAACGGGTTGAAATAAGCAGTAGCACCAAGCAAAGCCGAGCTTTGCATAAAAGTTCTTCTATTCATAAAATATTAATTTCAAATAATCTGATTCGATTCTTTATTTTTTGATTAGGATGGTATAAACAATTACTAATTTTACAGATTTACAAACCGGATATAAAATTTGCTTTTTTGGTTAAGTAAATTTCTGTTACCAGCAGCAAGTTACTTGGTTCTTAAATATTACAGCCGGTTTCCTGCTTAAAGCATTTTAGGCAAATACCCTAATTATTACGGGTAATCAATTTAAGGCTGTTTTCTAAGCGCTATTATTTTAAATTTCACCGGGTTACCTCAATTAATACCGGGAAATGATCCGAAGGAACTTTGCCTTTATAACTATCGGTCAGAATACCGTACCGCTTTACTTTAAACTGTGAGGTGAGGAAAATATGATCGATGCGGCTATCCGAATTAGTTTTGATGTCGAAACTATTAAAGGTACCCAGGCCGGCATATTTTAAAGGCGTTAGCTCGTAAGCATCTTTCAATAAAGCCGAATTGTTGAGGATATCGTAGGGCGCTTCGCGTTGATCGACGTTGAAATCACCGGTAAGAATACTAGGTGCGGAGCCGGCTATTGCTTTTACTTTTTGCAGCAGCAACTTGGCGCTTTCCGCTTGGGCTTGCTTGCCCCGATGATCGAAATGAACATTGAAAAAATAAAAAGTATTACCGGATTTCTTTTCCTGAAACTTAGCCCACGAACAAATACGGGGCAAAGCGGCATCCCAGCCTTTGTTGGGTTTGTCGGTAACCGGAGCCAGCCAGAAATTACCTTTATCTAATACTTTAAATTGGGCTGTTTTGTAAAAAATAGCCGAAAACTCACCGGCTTGTTTTCCGTCATCGCGTCCTACCCCGAGGTAATCATAATCCGGCAGCGCTTTTTTAAGGTCTTGCAACTGGTGGTATAAACCTTCCTGCGTACCAAAAATATCAAAATCATGAAACTTAATCAGGTTGGCTTGCATGGGTAAGCGTTGCGGCCAGGGATTAAGCGAATCGCCTTTATTATCGTAACGGAGGTTATAAGTGGCAATATTTAACGATTGGGCTTGCCCAATAATGGCTGCCAGCATCAGCAGCATGGTACTTAATAACAATTTCTTCTGCATAGTTTTAAATTTCTGGCCACCAGGTTTTTTATTCTAATCTACAAAGTATTAAAATATTAAAACAATCTGGTAATTAGCTGATTACTTTTAGAAGTACAATATGATATATAAATTAGAAATTTTTCAATAAAACGTTTTAGCAATAAATATATAAAATACTTTCTTTCCTATCTAAAAATATTTTAAATTTCTTATCGGATGTTACTTAAAACTGGTAAAATCCTGATCTTTTACCATTACTATCATCACAAAAGGATCTCACCAATAAGCAGCCGATCAGATTTCCGTGAAATATTAAGTCTGGGAGCAAATATCTTCGCGCTTCTTTTATCTAATATTTTGCCTAACATCTGTTCTTACTATTGGCTACTAAAAACTATGAGGTATAATTCTTTATTGATCTTACCTGCCAGAAAGCAGGCTTGCTTATATAGCAACTACCCGCTCATTTTTGTTATTCCGGATTTTGGGAGGCAAAGCTTGTAATATTTCATCCTTTAAAACATCTATTAAGCGTTTTTTAATGTAATCGCGGTGGGTAACCAGGCTTACTTCGCGTACGGGTGCCGGCGCATCGAAATACCGGACCAGCTTTTGCTGTTTTACCGATAAGTCCAGAGTTGCTAATTCCGGAATTATCGTAACGCCGTTATCTTGTTCCACTAAGCGACGCAACGTTTCGATACTGCCGGCTTCGTATTCAAAAGTTGTACCGGCGGGCTGCGCGTTGCGCATTTGACATAAATTTAAAATCTGCGACCGGAAACAATGGCCTTCTTCTAATAGCCAGAGTTGTTCCTGGTCTATATCGTTGGGCATTACGTAGGTTTTTCTGTAAACTCCGCTGGATTTAGAAACGTAAGCGACTAGTTCTTCATAAAACAAAACGTTTTCTTTCAGACTACTATCATTTAGCGGTGTTACCAGCAAACCAGCATCCAGTTTATTGTTTTTCAGATCTGCCGCAATCTGATCGGTGGTCATTTCGGTGATGCGTAGCTTTATTTTAGGATATTTCTGCAAGAAATCTTTCAAAAAAAGCGGCAATAAGTAAGGCGCCAGAGTAGGAATAACTCCTAAGCGCAACTCCCCGGCAAGCTCTCCTTTTTTATGGCTAATCAGCTCTTTTATAACCAGGGCCTGGTTTAAAATTAAGCGCGCTTGCCGGATAACGGCTTCGCCTATTTCGGTGGGCACTACCGGCTGCTTGCTCCGGTCGAATAACTTTACGGCTAACTCTTCTTCCAGTTTCTGAATTTGCATGCTTAAAGATGGCTGGGTAACAAAACATTTGTCGGCGGCAGTTGCAAAATGACGGTAGGTATCTACTGCCACCACGTATTCTAATTGTACTAAAGTCACTTTAGATATTATAGATTATAAACGAAGTAAAATGATAAAGCTGCTCAGCGGGTAATTAGCGTTGAGCTGCGCTCAAATATAGATAAAAGCTATCATGAATTAAAAAATATTGATTTGATTGATAACAGCAGAACCCGGAAATTTGTGCAACTAAAAAGAGATAAACGGTATGTTAAAACCACTTATTAAACTATTATTAGTTCTGTGCCACCCCGAACGGCTGGGGTAAATACACAAATAACAAGTATTGTAACCCAGCAACAGCAGAAATTATAAACACAACTGCATATACAGGGTTAAAAGGCGAGGAATTTCCGCGCCTTTTCTTTTTTTAAATCTCTCTTAAATAAAATTTTGATGATAAAGTTTGTAATGTAGGCGTGGTTCCTTAAAGTTAAAAAATGATAAAGAGAATATTTAACTTTTCTCTTTACCAAACCAGCCTTTTACTTTTTCTATCCACTGGGGTTCTTCTACATCGTTGGCCAGCAGAAAACTGTAAGGGTGCAAAGCCGGCGTATGGTCACAAACAATCCGGATAACGGCAAACAGCGGAATAAACAGAATCATACCTGCTATTCCCCAAATCAGTTCGCCCAACACAATGGCTACAATGGTAAAGATGGGACTAATATGCAAAGCCGATCCTTCTACCAAAGGCTCTATGATATTATTGTCTAATACCTGGGCTAGTACAATTATTAAAATAACGGGTAAAATCATATCGGAAGAACCCGAAACTACCGCCATCATTAAAGGGAATAAACTACCCACAATAGAGCCCACGTACGGAATAATTGTAGGTATTACGGTTACCAAGCTAATTAACAGGGCATTTTTTAAACCAATGATCGAGAAACCAATAGCATAAATAAAGGCCAGAAAAATCATGGATACTAACCGGCCCACTACATATTGCGAGGCTACATTGGTTATTTCGTGTAATTCCTTTTCGGTGTCGGGCTGGTTTTCGGGGCTTGATAACTTCAAGAAGAACTGCTCGTATTTTTCCCGCTTCCACATCAGGAAAAAGAAATAAAGCAGCATTAGGGCAAACCCACTCAGCATGCCCATGCCTCCGGATACCAGAGACGTACCAAACTTATTGGCGGACTGCGAAAATTTAGAGATCTGGGATTTTATGAATTGAATTTGTTTTTCCGGACTGACGCCAAATTGCTGCTGTACCCATTGCAGCAACATATCTACTTGTTGCTGCAGCTTTGCTTGCAGTTGCGGTAAATCCTGCGAAATAACAGCTACCTGCGCTGCTATAATTCCTAAAATAACGGCTATAAATAATAAGATCAGAAAAACACAAGTTAAAGTAGCACTAATCCGGCCTAATCCCCAGCTCTCCAGCTTGCGGCTAACTGGCAAGAGCAGCATGGCAAACAAGATGGCAAAAGCCAGCGGAATAAGAAAAACGCGCCCGTAGTATAAAACAATAACAGCTAAGATACCGAGCAAAAGCACTGCATTTGCCCGGTAAATAGATATCTTTTTCATAAGCTCGTTTGTGATATTGCCGGCAAGCTTAAACAACAAAACCGGCAAGCTCAGATAAGTGCCCTCTAAGCCCGATCCTCATAATTATACTTCAAAAATATAATAGGGTGTCTGGTAGCCGGCCTTGGTTAAAATAGGCTTTGCCACATTAAATACTTTTACCCCGGCCGATGTTTCGCCTTCCAGAGTACCTACGTGGGCATGGCCGTGAAAAACTGCTTCTACCTGCCGGCGATTAATAGGTTCTACCAAACGCGATGAGCCCATAAAAGGCCATATTTCGGGGGGCTCTCCTATTACGGTTGCTTTAATAGGGGCATAATGCATTACCACAACTTTTTTCAGGTTATCATAGCTGTTTTCGAGGTGCGCCAGGGCGCGGTCTAATTTTAACGTTTCGTCTACAGCCTCCTGCACAAAGCTCTTAAACATTTCTTCGCCAAACATAGAAAGCATGTACCGGTCGAAACCACCGCCGAAGCCTTTTATGCCCGCAAACCCGACATCGTTTATCACCACGCTTTCCCCATCCAGTACGTGTACGTGGTCACTTTCCAGCATTTTCTTTATCGTTTTTTGCTGGTCGCGTTCAAAATCATGATTACCCAAAACAGCTACTACCGGAATAGAACAAGCTTTGAGCTCTTCTTTTAAAATTTCGGCTTCGGTTAAATGGCCGGTGTCGGTCAAATCGCCAGCCAGAATTAATATATCAGCATCGCGCGATACCGTTTTAAAATAATCGACCCATTTGCCCTGATCTGTTTCTTTGATGTGAATATCACCAACGGTAGCCAGGCGCGTGCGCTTTCGGGCTGGTTGATTTTCGGTGCCTTCCAATATCTCCATGCGTTTAAATAGTTTTAATGGTAATTACCTTATACTCCCAATCTTTAATATCGGTTTGGTATTGGGTTTGGTCGATAATAGGTCCCAGACAAACTTTTTCAACCGGCAAAGGCAAATCGTACTGTTGCTTAGCCAGTTCTATTAATTCATCAAACAACCAACGCGGAACAATATCACGCTCCGTAGGATATACAAACTGAAAAATAAGCACCTGGGCTAGCAGCAAATGCCAGTGCTGGTTCAGGCGGCTCCAGATGCGTTTCCAATCTAGTTTATGGCCGTACTTTACCATAATATGGTTTACATCGGCCCCGTCGTAGCGCTCGCGGTTCTGTACGTATACTTTACACCATAATAATTCTTCGGCCGGAATAAACTTAACGGGCGCCCCATAAGCTTCGCCAGCTACCGCATTATCAAACCACGAATCGTCAACGGTGCAAATATTATTAACCGTATTAAAAATCAGGTCAATATACATATCGTCTTTATACAACTTAGCCAGCCAACGCACATCGGTTAGTTCGGTTTTGTAGCCGTTATCGGCAAACAGCTTCAGTATTTTAGGATATTCGTTGGCTTTACAGAACAGGTCCAGGTCTTTTAAGTCCCGAACAATGCCGGTATATTCGCGGAAGGCCAGGCCGCCGCCTACCAGGTACTGAATGTTGTTAGTATTTAATAATTCTAAAGCTTCGCGGTAATACGCTTCAGCAATAGCTCTTTCTTCATCGTCTCGTGGAATTGCCATTGGTGGTTTATGTTTTTTATAGCCCGGATTTCAAGGTGAAAAGATTAGTATCATTTATTCCGGCAAAAAATTCCTGTAACAGCTCTATTGCCTTTACGGGTGCAGAAACAAAGTAGTACATTTACTTTATTCTGGGATATTTGTTGTGCTGACTTGGCTTCTTTTGTTAAGAACCCAATGAACAAAATTTACCTGTTCCTTTCAAAATAAAACTTCTTGCAAAATGGCATCTGCATTTGGTCACGCCCTGGGGGCGGTGGCAATTGGCAAAACAATTACTATAAAAAAGCAGCCCTGGCGCTTTTGGTTAGTGGGTATATTTTGTGCCATTCTGCCCGATGCCGATGTACTGGCCTTTGTTTTTGGTATTCCTTACGGGCATGTGCTGGGGCACCGGGGTATTACGCATTCTATTTTGTTCTCTTTGATTTTAGCCTTGCTGGTTACCAAGCTACTTTTCCGTTCGGTTCGGGTTAATAGTGCCGTCTGGTGGTTCTTAGTTTGTTATTTTTTCCTGGCTGCGCTTTCTTGTACTTAGCGTAATTTAGATGATATTATGACTTTATATTTCAATATAAACTAACTAAAACCTGATCAGCTAATAACGGCTTCTTCCCACTCCACGTGTCCGCAAACCGGGCACTTACTGGTAGGTTTTTGCTGGCTTTTTACAATATTGCCACAACTGGCGCAGGCAAACTGACCAGGGGCTTTCCGTTGTTCTGCTTTAAAATCGGAGTCTGCATCCGGCAATGTTGATAAGCCTACCCGTTCATCTGCAAATTTTTTAAAAGTAAAGTTGCCGCTGGTTTCCAGGTAAACCCGCTGCATTTTTCCTATATTATCAATCCCTTCCGACCGTAGTTTAGCTAATAAAGCTTCCCGGGTTATGAGAGTATGTTCCATATTATCCAACTCCAAACAGCCATCTTTTACTAAAATATCAATATCGTCGAGCACCACGCTTTCAAATTCTTTGTTATCTACTGATTTTCTGGCTATAGCGCGCTGAAACACCACTACCACAGTAGCAATAATAACCGGGGGCAGCAGTCCGCGGGTAGCGTCTAACAAAGATACCCCAACCGAAGCGGCCATGGATACCAAAGCTACCATTTCGTTGCGGGTGAGCACCCCTCCCATGCGGTTACCCATTAACCGCATAGAAATTAACAATAGAAAATATAAAAAAACAATCCGGATGATAACTTCTACCAGGAAAATAGGCGGTGCTTCACCCATTAAAATCCGCATCCAATCGGTTATGTTTATTTCTTCCGGCTTCATAATTTTTATTTAATGGCGTTGGTCCATTCTTCACAACCACAAACCGGACAAGCTGCATTCCGGGCTTTTTCTTGGGGCATAATGTTACCGCATTGCGAGCAAGCTTTCATGTTGTCATCTACTGGTTCCAGGTTAAGTAAATCCTGGTCTTTTTCCGGGAAAACCGATAAGCCTGGTTTTCCCGATTCGTCGGTAAAAACACTAAATACCCCGGAGGCTTCCATATACACTCGTTTCACCTGTCCTAAATGCCGGATGCTTTTATCGCGCAACTGCGCAAATACCTGGTCTTTAGAAACGCGGTTGCTTTCCAGGTTTTCACGTTTTAATACGCCGTCACATACCAGTATGCACAAATCGCCCTGCAATACTTTATTAGCTTTACGATATTTAAAAGAGAGCCAGTTTAACCCCCGGTGGAGAATTAAGATAAATAACATTACCACAAAGCTAGGTAAAATACCTCGGTCCGGAATCTGGAAAGGTACCGATACGACACCACCCATCGTTACCATTACGGCAAACTCCAGAATAGTTAGCTGACCGCTCATCCTTTTACCCAGCAGCCGCATTACTACCACCAAGGCCAGGTAAACAATTATGGTCCGGACAAGAATTTCCAGCATAAAGATTACCGGAGTAGTTCCAAAAACAAGCCGGTACCAGTCGGATAAGAATATTTCTTCCTTTTTCATAGCAAATTTTTATTACGTACTGGATGTGAATGAGTTATATCAACTTTCTGTTATAAATACTTATTAGAGGCTAAAGAATAATCAAGAACGCAGATATAAATATTTAAATAAATACCTGATATATAACAAGTTATATAATGAATAGCAATAATAAATACTTATTAGAACTTTCAAGGATTATTGATTTCCATTGATAAATTAGTAAACAAAAGTCTCCCTAAAAACAAATAACATAAACCTGGCGTTTAGCCAATTATTGTCACTTATTTACACACTTTAACCAAGCGGGCCACCCTTACCCACTTTGATTATTCTGATATGACGAAAGAACGGATTGCTATTGATATGGACGATGTTATGACTGATGGCGTTGGTCGTTTTATTGAATTGTACCAGAAAGAATTTAACGAAGACCTCTCGGCATTGCGCATACCCGGTAATACGCTGCAGAATACAGTTCCGCCCGACCGATTAGAAAAGGTATTGCAGTTTCCGCACCAAAAGGGATTTTTCAAAGATTTACCTATTAAAGAAGGTTGCCGGGAGGTAATACAGCAGTTGCAGGAGCGCTACGAAATATACGTAGCAACGGCGGCAATGGAATTTGAGCTTTGCTTTACCGATAAGTTTGATTGGCTAAAGCAACATTTACCTTTTATTCCGTGGACGCATATTGTTTTCTGCGGCGACAAAAGTATTATTGGCACCGAATACCTGATCGACGACGCGGAACGCAACCTGAAAACCTTTACGGGCACGCCGTTGGTTTTTACGGCCCCACACAATGCGCATTTGCAGGAATATACCCGCTTTGATAACTGGCAGGACGTTGCTGATTATTTTCTGAAATAGATTTTATCCTTTACGCAAGGTAATCAGCAGGATACCGGCCAGCACGACAGCGGTACCTGCCAGCTGAATAAAAGATACGCGCTCGCCCAGGAAAATATAGGCCAGCATAATGGTAGAAATTGGGCCGATGCTGGCAATAATAGCCGCATTACCGGCGCCTACCAACCGGATACCTTCGGATAGTAAATAGGCTGGTGCAACGGTAGCAATAATGGCCATCAGGAAGCTATAATCGATAAAAAAACCGGTAAGCAGGAAAACCAGTACCGAAAAAGCCATACGTAATGTAAGCAACGAAACCGTATTGACGTGGTATTGATATGACAGCTTTACAATAACGGCTTTAGAAGAAAAACAAACCGCCGACAGCAGTACCATCAATGCGCCTGCTGCCTGCCGCCAATTAATTCCGGGAAGATGCGTATTGGCCTTAGATAACATGAGCGGTGAACAATAAAAGTAAAAAAGATTATCCGCCTTGGTCTACTGCCTGGCTTGGGGGTGCAAATAACAAAGTAAAGGGCTGATAAATTAGCAGAAACTACAGATAAATTTTTAACCGGCTGAAATGGATAGATATAAGTTTAAAAACTTGTGCCAGCTAAAAATAAAATCAAACAGCCTTATCGTAGAATCTTACTCCTGCTGTTTTTTTTACTTATTTCTTTAGATTGATATTGTTAATAGCTAAGAGCTAATTGCTAACAACGATTAGGCTAAAATGCGTTCTACTGCTTTTTAAGTTGTGTTGGGTGAAGTTAATTTTTACTTGGCAAGTAAATTATCCAGCATCTCTTCTAATTTAGGTTCATGTGGGCGAGGTGCATAGGCATACCGAACTACTCCTTCTTTATTGATTATTAAAAACCGGGGAATGGCTCCAATTTTAAATTTTTCTTTCAGCCCTGCCTTTTCCACATTCTTAAACCGGTAGGTTTCTGGGGCATCTATTAACAAATCAATTAAGCTGTTTTCCCATTTCTCATGGTCTTCATCAATAGAAAGGTAAAGGACAACTACCTCTTTATTTCTATATTCATCCGCCAATTTCAACGAAGCAGGCATTTCTTCCAGGCAGGGTTTACACCAGCTTGCCCATAAATCCAGGTAAATGACCTTGCCTTTATTTTTCTTGAGGATATCGAAAAAGGTAATTTCTTGATTATTAGAAGCATATAAGGTGTCATTTAATTTAAAGTCTGCCAACAGGTTAACATTGTTTAACTTTCCTCGCTCCACTAATTTGAGCGCATACTTATTTTCTTTTCCGTATAGTTCTTTATAATCCTTTAGTAGTGGGGTTATATCCTCATTAGCTGCATCTAAATTTTTGATAATAGAATAAAGGGCAAGTTCCTTTAATTTGCCTTGATAATCATTGCGGATAATTTCATATTGTTCCCCGAATTCACCATACTTTCCATTAATTCTAGCTAGAAACATAGCATAAGCCCGTAAAGTATATATTGCATCTATCGAAATAGGGTCTGCAAAATTACCAAAAATTTTTAACTTTTTGGCTTGGCTTGTAACAGCATCTTTATAAACTTTATCTAATGGCCGAAGCGGCTTGTCAGCGTCTTGGGTGATAACTGGTATTAACAGGATTTGGAAAACCCGCAGCCGAATAGCTTTTTCAAAATAAGAGGCAATTTCTGGTCTGATGGCAGGGGAAAATTTAAGCGTTTTAATCAGCTTTTCACTATCAAGTGAAATTTTATGCCATTCGGCCAGGAATTCTTCAAATGGCGTTTTAGAACCATACGATATCTGGTCAAAAGGCCCTTTTAAACTATAGGGCAAATGCCCTAACTGTTTGGCAAAATATAATTCTGCTTGGTGTTTGCCTTTAAATAGGATACTCTCCTGGATGGCATCATAATCTAACTTTACGGTATCTCCCGGCATAATCAGAAACCCCATGCCTAGATGCTTAAATCCTTCTGGGGTATACACCATAACCGGACTAGAGAAAGCTTTATTAAAATCCACTTTTAAGGTATCACCAGACAGTAGATTTAAAGGGGGACCGTCTAAATAGGTATCTTCGTAATAAAGAAAAACCTTTGCGTCCTTTCCGATATTGATTATTACCGCCTCGCCAGATTTGGCTTTAACCAGGTGTAGGGGAGAGAAGTTGACAGTAATAACCAGAAATAATAAACATAAGCGTTTTGATACTTTCATAGTTATTAGATTATTGCTGCTTATTATTAAAGCAATAATATACAAAGATTATATATTCTAACCGCCTTAATTCATTATTTATTTTCCCCAACTAACAGCTAAAACTAATTAACCACATCGCCGCGTAATTTCCGGAAGCGTTTACGGGCATCTACGGTAAAGATACTGCCGGGGTATTTTAACAGCAGGCTGTTGTAAAGCTCCTGGGCTTTTGCTTTATCGTTCAGATTTTCCTCGTAAATTTTAGCCATCATAAACATAGCGTCATCACTTAGTATATCGTACTTCGGATTAGATACAATAAAATTCAGGTTACTAATTGCCTGCTGAAAATCACCGGCCTTCAGGTAAAGCGTGGCTTTCAGCAGATAAATCTCGTCGGTGAGGCTATGGCCGGGGTATTGCTTTAGCATTTGGTCCAGTTTAATCTGCGCTTCTGCTTGTTTATTCTGAAAGATCAGCAACTCGGTGGCCGCGTATTCCTGCAAGGCGGCTGTAGACGAATCTAAGCCAATATTGTCGGTAATCAGCAAACTAAGGTCCATGGCATCATTCGCAATTTCGCGGCTGGTGGCTAATTTCAGAATATCCAAGTGTTCCTGGGCCAATTCAAAATCGCCTTTGTAGTAGCTTAGTTTGGCGTTGCGCAATTTGGCTTCGTGGCCCAACTGGTTTTCTTTATGGGTTTTCTCTACCTGCGAATAAAGCAAAGTTGCTTCCCAGGGTTCTCCTTTTAACAGGTAAATATCACCCAGCGTTATCTTGGCATCGGCTACTAAATCGGCGTTTACGCGGGGGGTGCTAATTACTTCCTGCAATAAACCCATGGCTTTTTCTTTATCGTCCAGGTAAAAGGCATACAAGCCGGCTAAGTTTTTCATTACTTCGGCGGTGCGCGGTCCTTTTCCCAGTTCAGTCAGCAGAGCCTGGTACTCGGTTACCAACGTCTGGATTTTAGTTAAATCAACGGGGAAGGTATTCCGGATCTGTTCTTCGCGCGATTTAATGGCGCGCTCGCGGGCTATCTCGTAAAAAGAGCTGCCGGGATATTCTTTGGCTACATACTCGTAAGCTTCAATGGCACTTTCGTAATCTTTGTTTTTTAAGGCAATAGCCCCAAGTTGCATGAGCCGGCTACCGCCACCCTTGGTCCATTTATCCAAAGAACGCGCCTGCATCATAGCCCCGAAGAAATCTTTGCGTTGGGTATACAGCCAAATCAGCATTTCGCTGTAAACTTCCTGATCCGGATATTTTTGCAAATTAGAAATCAGCGTTTTTTCTAATATTTCGAATTCCTTTTCATCCTTCAGGCTATTCTGCAGCATGTTCTGCGCCAGCAGCAATTGGTTCGGGTTTACCTGTACCAAGTTCAGGATTTCGGTTATCAGCTTCTCCGACTGGTTCTGGTAAGAATATAATTGCATGAGCTGGCCCGAAAACTCGTACTCATTTTTGCTGAGCTGGCGACCTTTCAAATACGTTTTCTCAGCGTATTCAAATAAATTTTTTTGCTCAAAAGCTGCGGCGGTGGCCAATATGCCTTCGGGTTTTAAACCATCTATTATTTTATTAAACTGCTTGTTGGCGTTGCCTTCGTTCCCGGCGGCCTGGTATACTTGTCCTAAATCTATGGCATAATTTACCTGGTCCGGATTCTGTTTGATGGCTTTCTTAGCCAGTTTCTCCGCGTCCTTAAATTCTTTCAGGGCCAGTAAGGATTTTAAATATTCGGGATAAACTGTAGTAAAGGTCTGATCTTTATTACTAAGCTTTTCAAAAAGCACAGCGGCTTTCCCGTATTCTTCTTTTTGGTAATACTGCCGGGCCAAGGCCACATCATCGGTCTGGCTCCAGCCCAACGTGGCGTTGAGCAACAGAAAACAAGACAATAAAATTTTTAATGTTAACTTGAAGCACATAGTATAACCCCAGAGAAAGAAAAGAAAGCTTACGGCAGGTTGGCTTAATTGCTAATCTGTTAAAGATAACGCATTTCCGGTTTTTTTAGTGGCATTACCTATAAATAAAAAAAGAGCTGCCTTTTTGAAGCAGCTCTTTTTTTATGAAGAAATTTAATCCGGCTTAGAAGAATTTAATCCGGTTGTCTTTAATATCGGATTTTTCTCTTATTAGCTGGAAGGCGCTGCCTTCACCCCGGCCACTGCGGGCAGTTTCTAATTGTTTTTTAACTCCGGACATATCGCCAGAGAAATTTACTTTATCCAGGTTTAATAATTCTACCATAGCCACCCCGGTCTGGCCTTCGAAAGCCTGGGAACGGGCGCCTGGTTTTAATCCGAAGATTTTGCCGGTAGCTACCGGATCGTAACCTAAACCTTCTACGGTGCTAGAAGCAAACGTTACGCCGTTAGCCGTTCTTACTACCGCTTCGGAACCGTAAGCCGTTGCTACCTGCTCCAGTGTGCCTTTGGCATTGTTCAGCTTTTGCATAATGCGTTTGGCTTTTTCTTCGTTCCGTACGGCAGCCGTTAATTCTTCGCGAATATCGTCTACTTTAGCGTAGCCTTTATCTTTTTTCTTAACCAAAGTGGCTACTACGTATTGGTTGTCTACTTCGTACACCGGCGATACATCACCTTCATCGGTTTGCTTATCGAAAGTCCAACGTACAATTTCGCGGGCATTGGCTAAGTTGTTTATACCCCGGTCAGTTGCTACTACCGATTTGGCTTCGTTTCTAGACAGCGTTTTATCTTTAGTAATATTATTACGGAAGCTTCCCAGATCTTTGCTGGTACCGGCAAATTCGTCGGCTCTTCTGAAAGCTAAATCACGGGTTTCGTCGCTGGAAGAAAGAGAACGGGTAACCGTAGCAATCTGGTAATTGCGAGTAGTTTTAGGAGCGGTTACTTTTACAATGTGGTAACCAAAATCAGTTTCTACCAGGTTGGGCAATAAACCAGCCTGGGTAGCGCCGAATACTGCATTCTGGAAAGGAGCAACCATGGTACCTTCAGAAAAATAACCTAAATCGCCGCCTTGAGCGGCGGTACCATCCTGACCGTTCTGGGCCGCCATAGTAGCAAAATCAGCTCCGCCTTTAATTTGATCCAGGATACCCTGAGCTTTTGTTCTAGCGGCTGCTTTGGCTTCGGGCGTATCATTTTCCGGTTTAATTAAGATGTGGCTGGCGCGGGCCGAAGCCTTGCCGTTATCTTTCACATCCATTACTTTGTAAATGGTAAAGGTGCCATTTTCGTTGAAAGGGCCAAATACTTTACCTTTTTCTAAAGTTTGATTTTTTAATTTTTCGGGCAAAGAACCGGCATTTGCGTAAGTGCCATTAAAAGGAACTTCGGAATTAGCGTTTACAAAAAGCGAGTCGTTGGTAGCCGCGGCAAATTGCTGGGTCAAATCCGCTACATCTTTCTGCACCGCGGTGCTGTCGGTGCCGGAAGGCTTAACCGGAAAAGTTACATACTCAATCGCCCGGCTTTCTTCTACTTTGTATTTTTCTTTATTTTTATCCAGGTAAGCCTGTAACTGACTATCGGTTACTTTAACAGTAGAATCGCTGATGGTGAAATAAGGCACAAATACATATTTCGCGTTGGCTTTGTTGTTCAGTTCTTCCTGGTAACGTCTGGCTTCGGCGGTAGTTACGTAAGCCGATAACCGGATCAGATTATTATATTTATTCAGTTCGCGTTCCGGGCCTATATTCGCTTCGAAATTATTCCAGGCGGCTTGCTGCTCAGCCGGCGCTTTGCTCAGGTCATCGCGCAGGTATTTAATAACCAAAGAGCGGTCGAACTGACCGGTTTGCTGATTTACAAAAGTTTGTTTTATTACCGGATGCACATTGTTGCCCTGAACCATATCCCAAACTTCTTCTTCGGAGGTAGCAATGCCCAAGCGGTCGAATTCTTTTTTATAAGCTATTTTTAAAATTAATTGTCCCCAGGTTTGCTCGCGCAGCGATACCAACTCTTCTTCGGTAGGCTGACGACCGGTTTGGGCCGCGTAATTTTGCTTAACGCTTTGCAGGGCTGTTTCAAACTCCTGAATGGTTACCTTTTCCCCGGCGATTTCGCCTACTACGTTATTATTGCCGCCCAGCAACCGGGAGTTAGGGCCTAACAGGTCACCCAGCACCATAAAGCTGACCAGGGCCAATGCAATAATACCAACTGCAAATCCCGATTTTTCTCTGATCTTGTTAATTAAAGCCATTATTTAAATATATTCTTATAAAGGTACGCAAAATAAGGAGAATATCGCTTAAATTCAAAATATAAGCGTACGAAATGATTTACCGGAATTATTTGAAAATGATAGACTCAGGTAAACAATCACGCTGTTCGTTTATATTAATTCCAGCCGGTTTGTTCTTTAGTGAAAAGAAGTAAAACCAATCTGCCAGATAAACCCGAAATACCTGAGTTTTAGTTTCCTAATTGTTAAATAATGTGCTGACTAGACGGGATTTGCGTTTGGAAAAGAGTAAGTAAGATATTTTGTATATTCATGACTATTTCTTTATACCAAATTTAATGTTTACAGCTGATATTCCTGATATCTTTTTCATTTTTACATGTTTCCTAACGGTTAGTATATACAAAGCCCGTAGCGGAGCAAGGCTTTTGTCTATACAGTGTTAGGCAACGTGTTTCTTTTTATATTTTCAACTTGAAAGGGTTTTTTCTATTGTCAAAGAGCGTTAAAATTTCAACGACCTGTTTATTGATTCTGTAATAGATGGTAACCTGAGTAGTTAAAACTGACCTTCTAACATTTTTTCTGTTACTGGTCAAAGGATAAAGAAGTGGTCGCTGGGAGATAATATTGATTCTTCTGTCAAGTTTTCTGAAGAATTTTGATATTTCTTTTTCTGTCCAGTTGTTTGTTAGGTATTGGATAATATTGTCAAGATTGGCTAAGGCTTTATTGGTCCAGACTATTTTATAGCCACTTCTCATAACGTTTTCTTACTTCTTCATGAGGCGTTACTTTCCCATTTTGGGCATCTTCTAATCCTTGGTCAATGGCTTCTTGTTCAGTTGGTGATATTTCTTCCCACCAGTCCGCTTTTGTCGACTGGGTTTCTTTTAGAAGCTTTATTCTTTCTATAATTGTTTGGTCCGTAAGCCCGGCAAGCCATTCTATTAGCTTTAACTTTTCCGCTTGTATATTCATGACTATTCCTTTATACCAAATTTAATGTTTACAGCTGATATTCCTGATATCTTTTTAGTTTTTACATTATTGCTTAATCAGTTTAGCAATATGGCAAGTGGCGGTTTGTGGAGCAGCTTCCTAATCAAGGCACACTGAATTTGATGCGAGGTAGAAAGCTCAAAATGCTACAATCCGCGCTATTACTTATAAACGATGTTAGCACCAGGTTTTCTATCCTTTTTTCTATATGCTATTATTAATAAAATAGTTGCTATCACAAGAATGAACAATCCTGGTCTTAAATCAAATCCTTGAACATGACTCCAACTAAATATACCGCTTACATATAAGAATAAAATCACTATTTGCATTGCAATGTATTTCAGTTTATTTTTTATCAAACCTAAGGAATGACTAACTACAATAAGGCCAACTGTAATAGTACTTAAGCTAAGCAACCAGTTATCTAATCTATAACCATTTAAATTTGTTATACCTTCCCATCCATTTGAAGTGCTATATAATGCATTACCATCAACGTATTCTTTAAAGAATCTTAACCAACCTAAAAATGTGCTAATTATTATTAATAATGTTAAAGATGAGGACCAAATTATATATTTATCAATTTTTATCTTTTCATTATCTATAACTACAATATCCAATGCATCATAAATCAGCTTAAGTGTTTTTTCTTTTGGTGTAGTTTCATTATTCTCAATCCGTTGAATTGTCCTTAAATTGACTTTAGATAATTCGGCTAAATCTTCTTGAGACAAACCTCTTTTTGTTCGTGATTCTTTAATTTTAATTCATATTTCTGTCATAACTGATATTTTTTGATAAATATACTTATAAAGTACTCATCCTAATAGCGTCTTGATTACGATATTTTTATGACATTATCCGGTATTTACTTGAATACGAACGTCTTTTAAAATTAACCCTATGTACCAGATGAACGTAACAACATACGATTATCTGACCTATGTATGGAGTACAAGAAAGCCTTTGTTTATATTAAGCAGCATCATCCGGTAAGGCTTGTTTTACCAGCCGTACGGTGTTAATGCGCTTTTCGTCCATGGAGAGAATGGTAATGGCAAAAGGCGGCACCTGAATTATTTGTCCGGGTTGCGGAATATCTTCGTTCACGGACAAAATAAGTCCGCCTAACGTTTCATAATCGCCGCAAGGCAGGTCCAGTTCGTATTTATCGTTGAGATAGTCTATTTCCTGGCGGGCATTAAATAAATACGTGCCGGGACTCAGTTCTTTTTCCAGCAAAGATTCTTCGTCAAACTCATCGTGAATTTCCCCGATAATTTCTTCCAGTAAGTCTTCGGTGGTTACCAGCCCGGAAGTACCGCCAAATTCATCTACTACCAGAGCAATGCTGCGGTGTTCGGCAACAAACTTCACAAACAATTCGCTAGCCAACATGCTTTCGGGTACTACCATAATCGGAATAACGATAGAAGCAATATCGGCCGGTTTCTTAAACAAGGCCAACTGGTGACAATAACCGATTATATTATCGATGGTACCTTCGTAAATAACAATTTTAGTATGGCCGGTTTCGGAAAAAGCTTTGCGTAAAACGTCAATGGGTTCGGATATTTCTACCGCTTCAATTTCGGTGCGCGGCACCATACATTCGCGCATTTTTACCGTCCGGAACTCCAGGGCATTATGAAAAATACGGACGTCTACTTCTGGTACGGTATCTTTTTCGGGTCGGTACAAGCTTTTTTTAACGTACTGGTCCACGTCGGTTAGGCCAAAAACCGGTTTGTCTTCCGAAAACTCCAGCTTCATCAGTTTTACTATTACCAGTTTAATGGCGCCTATAACCAGGTAAACCACCGGGTACAACACATAATAAATAATGAGCAGGGGCACGGCCAACACCTGCAGCATGGCATTGGCGCGCAGCATAAAAAGGCTGCGCGGCAGGTACTCGGCTATTACCAACGCTATAACCGATGCGATCAGCGTTTGTAATAAAATGAGCAGGAACTCGTAATCCAGGAAAACGGGCAAGTACTGCTGAAACAATGGATGCAGCAAACGCGCCATACCTACACTGAATAAAACCAAGGCCAGGATATTGCCAATGAGCAAAGTAGTGGTAAGCCGCGAGCGGCGGCGTGAGAAGTGGGTAATAATGCGACCGGATACAGTATTTTGCTTTTCCTGTAATTCCAGTTGCAGTTTACTGGCGCTCATAAACGCCATTTCCATTCCGGAGAAAAAAGCCGAAAACAATAAAGACCCGATAATAAGAGGAAGCTGCTGATAAATCATGTTTTGCTGGGCTTGCCGGAATCAGGCTAAAGTTAAACCAAGGTAGCCACTTTTACGCAGAAGCAGTTGTTTAGATCAGTTTGAAAAGTATTATTTGATTTTGGGGTTCTGAAACCGGTACCACATCAGGCAAATAAAAGAGATCATAAATAACCAGTAATTACTGACAATATCCCGCTCTACTATTACCCGGTGAACGCCAATCATGGTAAAAGCCGCCGCTATTGAAAAGAGTATTACGCTACTTAATTTCATGGTGAATCTATACTAAAGAAACCAGTGGTTTTAGATATCTTCCAATTAGAAAAATCCTGGTTAGCGGTTAAACCATGGCCCTTTATAACATCGGTTTTAGTTTGGATGGTAACAAACTTATCGGTAAAAAGCCGTCTTTTCTGCTTATCCCAATGCAGCTCTTCCGTCCGCATGGTTTCGTCTTTTATTACATTATTAACTATTACGTTGCCCTGGGCAAAATACGAATCTTTCCGTTTATCGTATTTGCCGTAATTAGCCCGTACCGTATTCGCAATCCTTCCCTGTTTATCGTAAAAAATTACGTTAATGCCCTTGGGATAAATGCCATCGCCGTTTTCGTATTGCAGCTGTAAGGGGGCCGAAAGTTTAATTTGAAGCCGCGCCGAATCGCTGTATAAAGTAGCTACATCCCGCGCTTGCGAAATAGGCCCTTTGTATACCACTTTCTTTTTCAGATCTTCATCATCGGTGGACTTACAAGCAGCTACCGAAAAGACTATTGCAAAAAGCAAAGCCGGATGGAGTGTAAATTTCAAGCTTCTATAATAAGAATACATGCGGCAATAATTTATAGCGAAGCGGAACTTTAACTCAAAACTATTAATCGAACTTAGGCTTTATAAACCAAACGCTGTTTAAAGAAATGCCTACCATAAACCGGATGTAATTTTCGCGCAATAAGCCGCCGGAAGTAGTGCCGTTTCGGCCTAGTGCTACACCTAAGTTTACAAAAGATTGGTTGTATTCCGGTGGACGCGGCACAGAACCAATGGGCAGGGTGGCGCCAAAATGAACCGACATATCAGTTAGCTGTTCCCCGCCAATTATAATGGGCGTATTAGCGTAATTAAAGCCCGCCCGGTAAGTTACCCGTTTCAGGTAGCTTTCCACCGATGATGCATCCGGGGTTAATTCCCCACCCAGCGCAACGCGGTAACTATTGGCTAAGTTAGTGTTAGCATTTCCATCTAAGTTACGGTAAGTAGTCCAGTCACGAGTAGCAAACTCCGCTCCTATTACCCAGTTTCGATTATTATCGAAACTTAAACCCGCCTCTATATAACCCGGAATCGTTTCCTGGCTTTTTAAACTATCTAAAGGCACCTCGCTTAAAGTAGTGGCATCTGCTAATTGTATCCGTTGCTGTGTAATTCTCCTGGTGGCATTTAAATCGGTCTGTAAACCGTATACCAAGCCCGCCGTAACATTGGCTTTTTTACCTAAAGCCTGCCGGTAAGAAAGGCCACCCCGAAACATCACATCGGAGTAATTGGTACGTTCATTCAGAATTACACGCTGCGGATTAGAGGTGCCGGCAGTATCCTGTAATTGGGTATAGGCATTCCGGTCGATGCCGCCAAATAAGTAAGACCCGGTAACGCCCACCGTCAGGCCTTTGTATATTTTAAGGCCATTGGCAAAAAAAGCTTCCGAAACAGTGCCTTCGCCGTTATTACCACTAATATAATTAATGTTTTCGGGCGCACCGGGCACCGGGCCCACACTGTACGTATTATAATTTACCGAACTATAAGGCCTTAATCCGATAGCAGTACGCCAGTTTTTGGTAATTGGCAGGGCTAAAGCTAAATAACCAAAACCCGTATAGCTGGTATTTTGGGAAGCATCTGCACTTTCGATTTTCTTTGCCTGGCCGGCTACGGCTATCTCGAACGTAACGCGGCTGTTATAAAACAACAAAGCCGGATTTTGTACGTTTACGAAATAGCTGTTAGGAGTACTAACCCCCAGGTTGCCCATGCCAAAATTGCGCACGTTGCCAGTGTTATTGTTTAGTTCGCCAATACCCAGCTTTGAATAAGGCGCATTAGCGATGTTTTGGGCCTGACTTACCTGCAGGCCGGTAAGTACTAATATACTGCAAAGCAGTGAGGAAAATTTATTCATTATAATTTAATATTCTATTAAGCCCAATGAGCACTAACTCCGGCACTACAAAGATGGTTGCTTTTAAGTTAGTTTCAAAAAAAGCGGCATCGCCCCCGCAAAGTACCACCACCAAATCCGGCGATTGCACCCTATAAGCCTGAATAATACCGTTTAGTTCCGCTACGGTGCCGTGCATCACGCCACTGCGAATAGCATCGGCCGTATTACGCCCGGTTAACGGCACCTGAGCGGCTTTTTGTTCAATTAACGGCAGCTTCTGGGTAAAAGTATGCAGCGCTCGGAATTTCATGTCCAAGCCCAGGGTAATGCTTCCGCCCTGGTAATTTTTATTTTTATCTATATAATCGCAGGTAATACAGGTACCCGCATCCAGCACCAATATATCCCGGTCGGGGTATAAAAAATTGGCGCCTACTACTGCGGCCAGCCGGTCCATACCCAAGGTTTGCGGCGTTTCGTAGTGGTTGGTAATGGGTACCGGCAATTGCCAGTTTAGCTTAAGTACTTTTTTGCCTGCGGGCACCTGACTCAGCAAAATGCTTTCGGTAGCCCGCACCGACGAAAAGATAATATTAGTAACAGCTGAGAACTCGGCAAGTTGCAACAGGGCGGTTTCTTCCGGCACCTGCCCGAAGCGGATAAAGGTATCCGCTTCGAAGAGGGCATACTTAACGGCACTATTTCCAATATCAACAGCCAGGTTATACATGCCTGTTTTCTTTAGCTTTTCTGGTTATAAAAAATATTTTAACCGGATTACTTCTTTTTCGTCCAGGAAACGCCATTTGCCGCGCGACAGATCTTTCTTCGTGAGCCCGGCATATTGTACTCGGTCCAGGGCTACTACCTCGTAACCCAGGTGTTCGAATATACGGCGCACAATCCGGTTTTTACCAATATGAATCTGGATACCCAGGAAGGTATTGCCATTACCAATAATTGCCAGATCATCTACATCCGCTTTGCCGTCTTCCAGTTCCAGACCGGCCGCAATCATCTTAAAATGTTCTTCCGTAATGGGTGTATTTAATTCAACCTGGTATATTTTAGAAATATTATTAGAAGGATGCGTTAACTTCTGGGCCAGTTCGCCATCGTTCGTAAATAATAACAAACCGGTAGTATTGCGGTCTAAACGGCCCACCGGAAAAATGCGCTCTTTCGATGCGTTGCTCACCAAATCCATCACGGTTTTGCGGCCTTCCGGATCTTCGGTGGTGGTAATAAAATCTTTGGGCTTGTTTAGCAGCACATACACCATTTTTTCCCGGTTCAGGCGCTTCTTACCGTAAGTAACGGTATCTTCCGGACGCACCATATAGCCCATTTCGGTTACAGGTTCGCCGTTTACTTTTATTTCGCCGGAGGCGATTAAGTTATCAGCTTCGCGGCGGGAACAAATGCCGGCATTGGCGATATAGCGGTTTAATCGGACCAAACCATTTTCTTCTTGTTTGTCCGCTTCCCGGCGTTCGCGCGCCTGGTAACGTTTCAGATCGTAATCGGGTGCTTCGGCGGGTTTTTCAGATCCAGTCCGGAAATTACGTTTCGAACCTCTTTCAGCCCGACGATCATCATAAGTCCGGGAACGGTCGAATGATTTAGCGTCTCTACTGATTGCCGGGCGTTGTTCGTCACCTGAACGGTCCCGGTCAAAAGTGCGTTTTTCGTTAAATGGTGCTTTACTGGTTTTATCGCCGGCAAACCGGTTATATGGGCGCGCCGGACGGTCTTCGCTTTTACGGTTAAAGCCAGTGGTGCGGGAGCGATCGAAACCAGATTTTTCCTCGGATGCGGACCCAAACCCGCGTCCGCGATCGTTTTCGCTTCCTCGGCCTTTATCATAGCGCGGCTTATCAAAAGTGGCTTTATCCCGCCGGTCATCTGCGCCAAACGCTTTTTGGCCGTAAGGCTTAGAAGCGTAAGGTTTACGATCTCCGGCTGGTGCCGCACGCCGGTCGTCTTTGGCAGCGTAACCACTTCCTGCTGAGCGCCGGTCGCTGTAACGGGGACGATCCGAAGAACGGTTACCATCGTTACGGTCGTTATCTTCGCTGCGATTTGGTCTGTCGCGCCGTTCGGATCTATCGGAACGCTCCGGGCGGTCAGCTCTTTCCCGGTTAAAAGCAGGACGATCGGTTTGCTGGTCGGTATCGCCGTTGCGGCGGCCCTGAAAAGGTGCGGGTTTGGAAAACTTGGCGCCTCCTTTAAAGGCCGGGCGTTTGCTTTCAAAAGAACGGCCGCGTTCGCCGGACGGACGGGCAGCACCTTCTTCGCCGGAACGATTGAACCGTTCGCTGCGGTTATATACTTTTTTACCTTCGTCGCGGAATTTAGCGGTGCGGTCATCCCGAAACGGACGCGTACCGTTTCGGTCTCCGTCCGGACGATCCGCTTGATTGCGGGGTCCGTGCTCGGGCCGGGAATCGCGGGAAGATTTATCGGAATTAAAATTACCGGTGGCAGCGCCCCGGCCTTTGAATTTATTGCCGGAGGCAAATCTGCCGGAACCCGGTTTAAAGTTATCTGTAGCCATGTTGGATTGATCGGGATGCAGTATCGCTACTGGATCGGGAGTTTAACTTAATTTTCAGAAATATCGCCAATGGCGTTTTCTTCTGATACGAAATCTTTTAATTGAGGCAGGTCTTTCAGGTGATTTATTCCGAAATAATCCATAAACTTTTGGGTAGTTCCATAAATAATAGGCCGCCCAATGGTATCAGCTTTGCCTTTAATCTGGATTAACTCTTTTTCGAGTAATTTCTGAATAGCGTAATCGCAGCTTACTCCCCGGATTTGTTCTACCCCGGACTTAGAGATAGGCTGCTTATAGGCAATAATGGCCAGCGTTTCCAGGGATGAAGCCGATAATTTACGTTTGGACTTTTGTTTCAGAAATAAGCTGATAGCTTGTTGGTAATCGGGTTTGGTAAGAAACTGGTAACCGCCGCCAATGGCGTAAATCTGAAAAGCAAAGGCATCATTGGTCAGGCGCTGGTTTATTTCTTCAATACTTTCCAGCACATCGCTGATGCTTATTTCCTGCTGCAGCACCTCGGCTAAGCACTTCTGCAAATCTTCGATGGCTACCGGGGCTTGCGCACAGAAAATGAGCGCCTGAATATGACTTTGTAAGTTGTTCAAGCAGTTACTTAATCTCGGCGTTGCAATTTAGCTTCAATAGAATGCTGGGTGTGGGGCACCGCCCGTAACCGCTCTTTCGGAATTAGTTTACCGGTAGCAATACAAACACCATAAGAGCCATTCTTTATCCGGATTAAAGCATTTTCTAACTGCTGAATAAATTTTAACTGCCGGGAAGCCAACTGATTTAAACTTTCTTTTTCAGCGGTATCGGCCCCGTCTTCCAGCACTTTAGCCGAGGAAGCGGTATTATCAGTGCCGGTATCGTTGCGGCGACTCAGAGTTTCTTTGATGAAAGTAACTTCCTTTCTGGCGTTATTAAGCTTTTCCTGAATAATCTCCTGAAACTCCAACAAATCCTCGCGGGAATAACGCATTGATTCTTGACTCATGGTCGTACAAATTAATTTTACTTTATATATTTAAATATCTATTCTTCTCGTTTAGTAACACAAAAGGTGGCGTTTTAGTTTAATTTAAAATTAACAGCATCGCTAACCTAGATATACTTTCCACTAAAGCAAAGATCACGCTAAAATTTAGTGCAAAATTAACAAAATTTTACCTGAATAGCTAACAGGCTTTTTTTAAAATATTATGGCAGAACAGCTTAATAAAACATTTAATTAGCAGCGAAGCCGTAAATATTCTAATTTTTAGTTGTGGTGTATTTATTTGGCATTCTTTTTATGACATTTGTGTCACTGGATTTACAAAATAGCAAATGAAAAATAACTCTTACTTTTTGCAGGCTGCCTTTATTTTACTGGTTGCTTTGGCTGTCGGCTGTACGCCTTCGCGCGGCATTATTGCTTCCGGCAAAGTTACCACTAAAGGGGCTTTTAAAGCGGGCTACAATGCTTCGTTTAATGTTAGTTCTTCATCAATCAGCGAACTGGGAAATATTGCCGAATCGGCGGTAAATGCGCTCCAGAACCGCGATTCTATTTATTACGATGCCAACATTCAAAGCTTAACCCGGAGCTTACTGGGCTATTCGCTAGACCCGACGGCACCTACTTCTGATTTGTACATCCGGTACGGTGTAGCCGACCGCGTAGATGTGGGTTATAAATATGCATCGGGTGCGCACGTTATAGATGCCATGTACCAGTTTCTAGGCTCTACTGGCACCATCGATAACCCCGGACCGGCAGGTTTGTACGGTAGCATCGGTTTGCAGTATTCCGGGCAGAATTCTAATTTACCTTCTAAACTGGGCTTAAATGCGCTGAGTTCTATTCTGAATTACGATTTAAAACGGAAAGATATTCTGGTACCGCTGGTTTTCAGTAAATCTTTCGGGCAAGAAGAAGAATACGGAAACCTTTCCTGGGGCGTGATGTACGGGCATACTTTTATAAACTATGGCTTTGAACCGGGCAACCTGTACGAGAAACTGGGAGGCACACAAACCCGGCAAATTACGGCTTTACAAAAGAAAGAAAACTTTTCTTCTTTCGGCACCTTTATAAATGCCAAAATCGGGTATCGGTATATTTACTTTTTGCCGGCTTTAAGCATTTATTACCAGAACTACGGTACGTACGATATTTTTGGCTTACAACAAGAAAGTTATAAAGGCTTTACTTTAATTCCGTCTTTAGGCTTCCAGATAAACTTTGGTACTAACGTAGGGAGTAGTTCTACCAGAAGCCGGAGAAGGTAGCTTTCAATCTTTTCCGCTTTCTTTAGTTAAGGAAAGTAATAAATTCGGCAGGAGTTTTCCGGATAAAAAGTAATCTTTTATATGTGATAACTACAATGACAGAATTAATAAATGAGTGAATGTGTGAATAATTTTTTGATCGTTATCTTTTTACAAGCTTATTTATCTTAAACTAATTTAGTCCACTTACTTGTTATAAATTGAAAAGCGGCTGTAATTGGCCGCTTTTTTATGCGTGAAAACTCAGCATCTGGATAGCGGCAGCGGCGGCTTCTACGCCTTTGTTACCGTGCTTGCCTCCGGCCCGGTCCCAGGCTTGCTGTTCATCGTTGGTAGTAACCAAACCAAATATTACCGGCTTGTTGTATTTTAAAGCTACATTGGTAATGCCGTTAGCTACCGCATGACAAATATAATCATCATGTTTGGTTTCGCCTTTTATTACCACGCCCAAACAAATTACGGCATCAATGTCGGGGCTTTGCGCCAGAAACTGCGCACCCAAAGTTAACTCAAAAGAACCGGGTACGGTGTTGCGGTGGATGCTCTCGGGTTTAGCCCCGTGTATCAGGAGCGTGTCGTAAGCACCTTGGCATAAAGTATCGGTAATGGCTTTGTTCCATTCGGCTACTACCAGGCCAAAACGTTTGCCGGAAATATCAATCAAGTTATCAGAGTTATATTCGCTCAGGTTTTTTAAGGCAGTGGCCATATTGGAGAAGTAAGAATTTAAAAGTTATAAATCAGAAATCGCCCGGCAATATTACGAATGATTTTAATCTTTGATGAATAAAACCGAAGAATCAACAGTACATTTCATTGAGATTAGCGCTTAATTTTCTCGCTGGTGGTTATATCTGCTAAACTATTGGTGTTTCTGTTTTTCAGGTTTGTATTAAATTAACCTATTAAGCTTTTTACAACTTTTCAACTTTAATACTGCATGCAAGCTCCTTTCATATTTTTCAACCTATTCTCACCCGCTTTCTTTAGTTTGTCTGCTTTAAGTATCTTATTTTAACTTTTCATGGTCTAATCAATTAAACAAAAAAGATCTAACATTATATTATTTTCGTTAATTTAATAAATTAAAATTTAAGTTTTATATGGAAACAAACAGGATAGATATTGCAGATAATTTTTTCGACATGATTAAGAATTTGAGTACTGATGTAAAGCTTGAATTGATAAGCAAGATTACCGATTCACTGAAAGCTACTAAGAAGGAAGCTGAAGATGATTCTTGGAAAAAGTTATTTGGCGCCTGGCAATCTGATCAAAGTGCTGAAGAGATAATTGAAGAAATAAGAGCCAGCAGGCACACCCACCGGCAAATTGAAGACTTATAATGTATTACCTGCTAGATACTAATATTTGTATTTATTTCCTGAAAGGCAGGTTTGGTCTTGTTCAGAAATTTGAAAGAATAGGATTTGATAATCTGTTTCTTTCTGAGATTACCGTTGCAGAATTAAAATTTGGCGTGGAAAAAAGTGCCTACCCTGAACAAAACAAGATTACTATAAATGAATTGATAAACAAGTTTAAACAACTCCCAATCTATAGTGCTTTAGATATTTATGCAAAAGAAAAAGCAAGGCTCCAGAAAGAAGGAAATACAGTTGATAACTTATATCTACTTATCGGTGCTACAGCTATTGTAAATAATATGGTATTAGTGACAAATAATGAAAAACATTTTGATCGCTTACAAAATATAAAAGTTGAAAACTGGACTAAATAATATAATATAGTTTATGCGCAAAATATTAAGCTAGCTTGCGAATAGCTGTACTTTTATAATCAACTCATCTATATTCATTTGCTATAGCCGCAAAAAATATCATTAAATAAGAGCGGGGCTCCTGCCTTTTCAGACAGGAGCCCCGCTCTTAAAGTTTCAACTATATTTATTTGCCTGCTAATAACTCAGCCCGGGCTTTATATTTTTTAGCATCATTTACTTCCGGCGCATTTACGAAGTTGTTAATAATCCGGTCGTATACGCCAACTGCCGATTTATAATCGTTATTCAGCTCGTAAGCCATGCCAGCTTTTAACAAGTATTGCGGCGAAAAGAACTCATTGCTTTTGTAATCGGCGGCTTTTACGTATAAATCGGCGGCTTCGGCTTTTTTACCTAGTTCCAGGTTGGCATCGCCTTGTAAAGCGTAAGCCCGGCCTTGCAAAATCAAATCATCCGACTTATAATCTTCCAGGTAATTAAGTGCATCCTGGTATTTACCTTGTTTTAACAGGGCTACCCCGGCATAAAATTTAGCTAAGTTACCCGCCTTGGTGCTGCCATACTGATCCGCAATAGCAGTAAGACCTTTATACTGGCCATCACCTTTTAAAGCAGCATTTAAAGAATCGGCTTCGAAGTAATATACGGCCTGGAACATGGCGGCCTGCGCCTCAGTATTTTGGGTACTGCGATAATTATAGTAAAAGAAACCACCGGCAATTGCCGCGGCAATTACGGCTAAAAGCCCAATCAGCACGTTCCGGTTTTTCTTCACGAAATCTTCTGACCCGTGGGTTAAGCGATCGGCTAAAACATCCGGGTTTTCCAGAATTTCGTATTCGCGTTCTCTTTTGATGGTATCTTTTGCCATTACTTTTAATTGTTGATCTCTGGTTACTGCTCTTATTTTAGATTCAACTCCCGAAGATCGGTATTAATAACTTTACTATAACTTTTATTCCGATAAATATTTATAATTCTTGCAACAAGAAAGTGCTGCTTTTCATTCAGTTAATTGCAAAAAAATCAAACAATTTAACTGATCAAAAAGGGCAGCTTTATGCTAATCCATCAAAAAAGGATAATCTTGCTGTGCGTACACGTCTTTGTACAACTCGTCGGCCGTTGGATAAGGCGAACTCTCAGCAAATTCTACTGACTCATTAACCTGGGCCTTAATTTTATTATCGATAGCTTCCAGATCTTGCTCGGTAGCAAAATTATTTTCCAGGATACTCTGGCGCACGTGTTCAATCGCGTCTTTGCTCCGGTAATCTTCCAATTCTTCTTTGGTGCGGTATTTAGCCGGGTCGGACATGGAGTGACCTTTGTAACGATAGGTTTTAAATTCCAGGAAAGTAGGACCTTCACCGGCCCGGGCGCGCTCGGCCGCATTTGCCACCGCATGGTGTACATCTTCTACCCGCATGGCATTTACCGGCTCCGACGGCATATCGTAAGCTTCGGCTAAAGTATATAATTCGGTAACATTAGACGTACGATGCACCGAAGTACCCATGGCGTAACCGTTGTTTTCTACCACAAAAATAACCGGCAGTTTCCACAGCATGGCCATGTTAAAAGCTTCGTGGAAAGCACCTTGCCGTACAGCACCATCGCCCATAAAGCAAATGCACAGGTTACCGGTTTTGTTGTATTTCTCGGCAAAGGCAATACCGGCGCCCATGGGTATCTGGCCGCCCACAATACCGTGGCCACCCATAAAATTAACGCTTTTATCGAAAATGTGCATCGAACCGCCTTTGCCTTTGGAACAACCAGTTGCTTTAGCAAACAACTCGGCCATTACGGCATTAGGCGAAGTACCCAAAGCAATAGGATGGGCATGATCTCGGTACGCGGTAATCCATTTATCGTCTTTGGTAAGTGCGCTCACAGCTCCCGCTACGCATGCCTCCTGACCAATATATAAGTGGCAAAAGCCTTTTATCTTTTGTTGTCCGTATAATTGTCCGGCTTTCTCCTCGAACTTACGCATCAACTGCATCATTTCGTACCAACGCAGGTAAGTCTCTTTGGAGAATTCTGACGCTGATGTTACTTCGGTTTGGGCCTTTTCTGTCGTAATTGCCATATATTGTGCTCCGTATTCAGTTTAGAGTGCGAAATTAATTAAAAATAATTGTAAGAAGAAATTAATGATCCTTGAAAATATAAGTTTACTTTATTTTAAAAACTACGAAGAAGCCAATCTTCCCTTCTCGCCGCATATAAATTGCTTTATTGGGGATAACGGTAGCGGCAAAACCAACCTGCTCGATGCCATTTATTACCTTTCCATGACCAAAAGCGCTTTTACTTCTTCTGACTTACAAAACGTTAAGCAAGACGAAGAATATTTTATGGTGCGTGGTAAATTTAACGTTCTTACCCGGCAAGATGTTATTCAGTGCACTTTCCGGACGGGCCAGAAAAAAATTATCACCCACAATAAAACGCCTTATGAAAAAGTAAGCGAACACATTGGCCGCTACCCGGTAGTATTAATTTCGCCTTACGATACCGACCTGATCCGGGAAGGCAGCGAAGAACGCCGCAAGTACTTTGATAGTTTGCTATCGCAACTGAACCAGGAATATTTAAATACGCTGATTTTATACAATTATCTGCTGAAACAACGCAACTCCTTACTTAAGCAGTTTTACGACCGCAAGTATTTCGACCCGGATTATCTGCAAATATTAGACGAGCAACTGGTGCCGGCCGGCGAAGAAGTATCGCGGGTGCGCCAGGAATTTTTAAAGCAGTTTGTGCCCATTTTCCAGAAACATTACCAGCACCTAACCGACAGCAGCGAAGAAGTAAAGCTGGAATTTAAAAGCAACCTGCCCCAAAATAATTTTGCGTTGCTCCTGGCCGAAGCGCAGCGCAAGGATCTAGTTTTGCAACGCACTACCGTTGGTCCGCATAAAGAAGATTTTACTTTCCTGATGAACAGCTGGCCCATTAAAAATTATGGTTCGCAGGGGCAACAGAAATCTTATGTAATTGCCTTGAAACTGGCGCATTTTGAAATTGTAGCCCAACACAAAGGCCAAAAGCCGCTGCTGTTGCTGGACGATATATTCGACCGGCTCGACGAAAAGCGCATTGCCAAACTGATGCAATTAGTAGCGGATCAAACCTTTGGCCAATTATTTATTACCGATTCGCAATGGGAACGCACCAATAATATTGTGGCTGGCTTATCCGAAAATATTGCCCGCTTCCGGGTGGCAAACGGCACCGTGCAACGTGTTTAGTCTTAATCGCAGATTTTCAGGGATTAAACAGATTTCATGGATTTATTAACTCTGCTTGCCTGCGGAGATTGGCGTGAAACTGCAAATTAAGTATTCTCGCAGATTATTAAGTTGCATAAATTTTGTCTGTAGACTTTCATTAGAAAATAACGGGTTTTGATCGGTGTAATCTGTTTAATCCGTGAAAATCTGCGATTCAAACTAATACACTTTTCCACGTGGAAAAGTGGTGCATTACTCTTTAAGGTTTGCGCCTACCTTTGTTTTAAATCGTATACGATATTTCAAATCTTTAACTTTTGATTCGCCTGTGAGTTTTACACCCTACAAACCCAAATATACTACCCGCAAAGCTGACACGCAGTCGCTGAAAGACAGCATCCAGGATTTACTAAAGGCTTATCGCATCCAGGGTAAAATATCGCAGCAACAAGTGCTAGCCGGTTGGGAAAAAATAATGGGCAAAGGCATTGCCCTAAAAACTAAAGAACTTTATTTCCAAGAACGGAAGTTATTTGTTACGCTTACCTCCGCTTCGTTAAAACACGAACTCAACATGTCCAAAACCAAGGTAATTGCCTTAATTAACCAGGAAGTAGGCCAGGATTTTATCCGGGAAGTTGTATTCTTATAATAAAAAGTTTGTATCTTCTTAAAATATTTTTATTATACTATTTCTGGTTTTAAATTGGCTAACTTGTTCGTGAAGCCGGTTTAAATTTGGAAAATACCTTGAAAAAATTTATACTCTTCCTTTCTTTTACTTTAGCTTTTATTTATACTGTTGGTGCCCAAACTAATGGTTCCTGGTTCCCGGCCGGGGCCGATTTGAGTTACCCGCGTACGCTCCTGAAGGCTTCGCAAATGGCCGCCGTACAGGCCTCTTTAGCATCGAACACAAATTCTACTATTTACGCCGGACTTTACAGCAACGCCACTGCGGCACCGCCCACTGATAATGCTACCACTGATAATCGTCGCACCCGGGCTACTATGGCCAAAAATGCGGCTTTTGTGGTGCTGATGGATAAAAACCCAGCTTCCGGCACGCTGGTTCCTTTAACCGGAACCGCCCGCACCGCCTTAATAAACAAAACCAAAATTCTTTTAGAGAATGTAAATACCACCGTAGATGCGGCTACTTCTTACACCAACTGGCAGTGGCGTTCTAAAGAGCTAATTGATTACCTGGTGGCGTATGATCTTTTGTGCGGAGCCGGCGAATCGCCGGCCTCCCTGGCGCTTAGCAAAACTAAACTCCAACTGTTTGCCGCTAACTTGTACGAAAAATCGGTTACACCTTATACTTTCTTCTTTTACAGCATCTCCTTTTACAAGGATTTTAAAAATAACCATGTACTCATGACGGCTGCGGCGCTGGGGCTCGCGGCCATTGTTTTAAATGATGCTACTGGCACCGACCCTAAAATGCAGCCGGTTAACTGGATAAACACCGGCTTGTACAACCTGGATAACCTCTTGTGGCGGGATGAAAAGCGTTTATCAGATCCGGAAAAAGTAGCGGGCTACGCCGAAGGGCCTTATTACTTTAAGTATGCCTTTCTGAACTGTCTGCCCTTTATCCGGGCCATGGGAAATTTCCTACCGGATGGCAGCCTGAATTATACATACAATAATACCACCCGCAGCATTCGTAATCCTTACTTCGATCCGGCTTATGATCGTTTGTATGATTGGATAACCACTATTACGATGCCCGATGGTCGTTTTCCGGCTTTGGAAGACTCTTACATAGATATGGGCATGCCCGAGCTGGTGATGACGGGTAAAAGCAAATATGTCCGGCCCATGTATTTTAACAACCTGACTTCAAATCAACTTAATTCCCTGCATGCCCAGCTCCGCGATATAACCGTAGATATGCGGGCGGCCTTTCTGGCCGCCCAAATTAGTCCGGCAACGCTTACTTACAGTAATTTAACTGCCTTACCCCACAGTGGCAACCTGGTGTTCCGCTCCGGCAACGATTCCCTGGCCAATTATCTGCATCTTTACGGTAAAAATGGATTGGCCTTAAACAATTCGGGTGGCCATAATCACGGCGATGCCAGCAGCTTTATCTTACATGCCCAAGGGCAGTTATTGGCTTTGGATGCTGGTTATTTGAATTATAACCGCCGCGCTGAAGTAGGTAATGCTAATAACCATAACCTGGTTTTAGTAGATAAGGAAGGGCCAGCTATTGGTACCGAAGGTAGCGCTAATGATGCGGAAGCTTTTATTCAGAACATGTTTCAGAACGGGACAATTGCTTATGGCGAAGTCCGGACCAGCTATCGCAACACGAACATCATTCGAAAAACCATTTCGGTACGCAACTCTTATTTTTTAATGGCTGATTTTATGCAGGCCGATGCCACGCATAATTATACCTGGCAATTGCACGGTTATGGTTTGGAGAACGGCACCGCAGCAACCGGCACTTTTACGGATAGTTTAACCGCCGGAGAAGGCATCTGGCAAAAAAACAACGTGCATTTAAAAGCGCACGTTACGGCTACCGGTGGTGCCACTGCTTATATCAAAGCCACTAATAAGCACGAGCTCACTTATAACACCCCCGAAGACCACACTACTATGCTGGTAGAAAAGCAAAATGTGGCGCAAACCCAGTTTCTGGCAGCTTTGCACCCCTACACCACCGAGGCGTTACAAATTAAGACCACCAGTACGCCTACTACCGCTGCTTTAACTATTACGGGTCCTGATTATAAAGATATGGCCTGGACGCAAACCGATAGTCTTATCTCTACCTTTAATACTTTCGGATCAACCGTTAGTTCGGATGCGCAATTAACTTTATTTTCGGTACAGGCGGCGGATAGTACCTTTTCCCAGGCTTTTCTGGAGCACGGAACTATCCTGCAAAAAGATACCACCCTCTTGATACAGTCCACGAAACGCGCTGCTATTAGCCTGGTAAAAGTAAACGATACCACCTATAACGCTTATGTGAGTCGGGCTACTATGCTTTTCCTGGCTATGGAAAACCCGCCTGCGTCTGTTACCGGCGACAGTATCAGCACTTTTGCATACAATGCCGATAAACACCAACTACTCATTACTTTTACGGGTCCGTCGGCTTGTACCATTATCCTGACCACCCCGGCACCGGCTCCACCCATAACAGTACCAACTCCAATAGCAGAACCAATAGATTTATCCGGTATCCGCGAGCACGACGCCGTGCTACTTTCGTGGCAATCTTCGCCTCAACCAACTACCATTGGCTTTGCTGTACAACGCCGCAGCGAAGCAGAAAGTGAATTTAAGCAAATTGGCTTGGTAAAAGCCGGCGGAATAACTGATTATAGCTTCCGGGATAGTTTGGCGCCTGCTACTCCGGTTTATTATCGTCTGCAACAACTCCACACCGACAGCACCTTTACTTATTCTTCCATTATTTCGCTGCCGGAGAGCTCGGTTCTGGGCATTTCCCTTCCGGAGCAAACTGCCAACCAGCCTACTTTACTGGTTGGTCCGGTGCCGGCCGACCGGTATTTAGATATTTCCTTTTCGGACCCTAAACAAAGCGTAATGCTCCGCCTGTTAACCCAGGACGGACGGATACAGCAGCAAACTTATTTTAAGAAAGCAACCCGTTTACCTGTAGGTACTTTGGCACCGGGCTTATATTACCTGCAAGCCCATAATAAAGCAGGGAACTTAATCGCTAAACCCAAAAAAATAATCATCGTGCACTAAATTATTGGCTTACCGGTTTTACCAACTTATCTTGCAGTTGTTTTAAATCTTTAATGTATGCTGCTACCCGATTTCCGTTCTGTTGCTTTTTCCCGCACTACCCTTACCGAACTCATGATTCCGAGTTACGCTAATTTCGGGGGTAAAATTCACGGCGGTATCTTATTATCGCTCATGGATAAAGTGGCCTATACCTGTGCGGCCAAGCATGCGGGTAATTATTGCGTAACCGTTTCGGTAGATGGCGTTAATTTTCTGCAACCCGTAGAAGTAGGCGAACTGGTATCCTTAATGGCTTCAGTAAATTACGTGGGCCGGACTTCTTTGGAAGTAGGTATAAAAGTAATTGCCGAAAATATCCAGACCGGTTCTGTAAAACATACCAATACATCTTATATTACGCTGGTAGCAAAAGATGAAACCGGTAAACCTACTCCCGTACCGGGTTTATCTTTAGAAAACCCGGAAGAAACGCGTAGGTTTTTAGAAGCCATCAAACGAAAAGAATTAAAAGCCCTGCACCAAACTGAATTAGACAATGCCAAAACCAGCCTAACAGTAGAGCAGGAATTATACAAACTAGAAGGCGAACGGTGTAAACTTAATTATATCTAAGTAAGCTGCCGGGTAAACTTATTCTTTCTCCTGCGTTTAATGGATGCTACGTAAGTATGGGATTTAACTTTCTTGAGTTAATTCTTGCCATTCCAAAAGGATCTGTTTGATTTACTGCAAAATAGATCCTTATGGGATGACAAAAGTTGGCTCATATATCCTGCCAATCTACTATTTTGCCTAACATGAGCTATTTAATTAAACGGTAAAATATTCTTCCAGCTCCTGCAGGGTATTCTCGGTAGTTGCCATATCCTGCACCACCTGGCCTTTTTCCAGGATAATAATGCGTTCGCACACTTCAATTACATGGCTCAAATCGTGGCTCGATAGCAGCAAGGTCATGTTTTTCTGGTCGCGCAAAGTTTTCAGCAGGTTTTTCAGCCGGATTTGAGAACTGGGATCCAGGTTGGCAAACGGCTCGTCTAAAATTAATAACTCCGGATTAGATAAAGCGGCCGCGGCCACGCCCACTTTTTTCTGATTGCCTTTCGAAAAATCGCGGATGTATTTGCGCTGGTTCAGTATTTCGCCGTTAAATAAATCCAGAAAAGGTTGTAGTCGCTCGGTTACATCGCCCGCCGATAAGCCGTGTAAATCCCCGATAAATTTAAAGTATTCTTCGGGCGTCAGGTAATCAATCAGAAATCCTTCGTCCAGGTGCGAGCCGGTATAATGCTTCCATTCTTCGGATAAGGCTACGTTTATGCCTTTCGAGAATACTTCGCCTTTAGAAGGGCGAATCAGGTCCAGGATCATCCGGAACAACGTAGTTTTACCGGCACCGTTGTTGCCTACCAGGCCCACGGTTTCGCCGGCAGCAATGGTAAGCCCCGGAATATTTACTACGGTTTTGCCGTTGTAAGCTTTTTCAATGTTTTTTACTTCTATCATTACCATATTCTTTATGATTTTAGATTTACACGGCTAGGCGCTTACTCCTGATTTACCACTCCTGATTAATTTAAAGTTATTTATCCTATTATGGTTTCTGGTGTTCTTAGCCAACGTAATTATTTCACTTGTTTTAATATCCAATTTGATATTTCTGTTAATGCTGTTGGCGAAAAAGTTTGTTTAATAGCTGCATATTCAACCGGCGAACCGGTTGTACATTCCTGAAAAAAATGATTGAGATTCGGTAATTCTTTAATTGTTAGGCTTTTATTTCCACCTTTTTTAAGCGCATTGCCTATAGCTGTTAAATTTTCTTGCGGTGGCACTTGCAAGTCTTTTCCGCCATTTAAGGCCAACACCGGACAGGTTACTTTTTCTAATGTGGGTGCGGGGTCATAGTTCCAAATAAATTGATATGCAGGCGATGAAATGAACTCTATTTGCCCGGAGATAAATTGCTCCTTTGTTATTTCTTTTGGTTTTAAATAAGTAGGTATTGTCTTAATATTCTTCTGAATGTAATTCGTTAAATCGGCTTTTAAAGCCTTTGTGTTCTGATGTTTAGCAATTATTTTTGCTATTTCAGCATTAATTTCTTTTGTTTTTTGTATTTCAGCTTCACTTGCGCCCAATGTTTTTAAAGTTAATTCTGATTGTTGCATTAACCCCTTTTTGCCCAAAATCCCAGGTCCGGCAAGCAAAACAATAAAGCTTACATCTTTGGATTTTGATGCGACTATAGGCGCAATTATCCCGCCTTCGCTATGCCCCACTAAACCAATATTATCTTTGTTTATTTCTTTTCTTGTTTTTAGGTAAGAAATAGCACTTTCTACATCAGAGGCAAAATCTAAAGGAGTAGCTGAAAAAAAATCTCCGAAAGATTGGCCAAAACCCCGGTCGTCATATCTTAAAACAGCTATCCCATTTTTGGTTAAATAATCGGCAATAAGCAGGAAAGGTTTATGTCCAAAAAATTCTGCGTCCCTGGTTTGAGCACCGCTTCCGGTAATTAATATTACAGCCGGATAATTCCCTTCTTTTGCTGGTAAAGTTAATGTGCCCGCTAAAGTAATATTTGCTTGAGTGTTTTGGAATGTCACATCTTCGCTGTGGTAAGCATAAGGCTTAGTTGGTTCTTGCGGCCGATTATTGGATGGCTTGCTATTCCAGAATATAAGTACCGCTATTGAAGAAATTACCACAACAGCAATTAGTAATAGGGTTGCTTTCTTCATCTAATATGTTTCTAGGTTGGCTAATTAATTGCTAATTGTTTACTGATAACAAGTCTAAGCTTGCCGGAAGCCCGCTGCTATTTTGTACTTGTGTTCTAAAAACCGGCTTGCCGTTAAGTTTAATAACTGCCGGTGAAAAATAAAGCCGGTTAAACCTACCAGCCCGATAGCAAAAATACCCCAGTAAGGCCAACCCATAAAGCCAAAAGGCGCATAAATAAGTATGGGCAGCAAAATTAAAGGCAACATCATCACAAATTTAGAAGCGCCCACGCCCTGGTAGTTAAAAGCAGCACTTTTACTTAAATCGATGCGGCTTTTGTTTAGTACCGAAAAGTAAAATACTACAAATACATTTATGCCGATATTAAAAAAGAAGGTTGCCAGGTTAATGAGTACTATCTTGGTACCGAAAAACCCGTAAGGCAAAGTCAGTAAAAACGAGACAAAAATGATAGGTATAAAAAACCAGAATTTTGCCTGGTAAAACTGGTAAGGCGAAATCCGTTTGGTAAGCAAGGCATCGAAATGACCGCTTTGCCAACTGGGCACAAACTGACCGTAATTGAACATAAACATGCCGGTCATGATAATTCCCACAAAAATATACATCACAAACCCGTCCTGGTAAGCTTTGTTAGGGTAAAATATAAAGCCGTAAAGCAAGAAAAATACCGACATAAAAGCCACCGATTTAGAACGCTTGTGCCGCCAGATCAGCTTCATTTCCAAAGCGATGAGCTTGCCCATTTCTCCAAAACGGTTCAGAAACGTAATATCGCTGCCTTCAACCGACTTCGCCTGGCGTATAGCCATTTCTTCGGGGTAAGTATGCGCCCGTAAAAACTGGTAATTAAGTACATAAACCAGCCCACACCAAAAGAGCGGCAACGCTACAACCCACGAATGTTGCAGCAAATACCCAAAAGCCACCGCCGATGCGCTGCGCAGCGATAAGAACCCAAGGTAATCCAGCAATATCAAAGCAATAATAGTCAAGGCAAAAATCAAGGTTAGCTTTGGTTTGTTACTCAGCTGGCGCTTAAAATATAAACACAGAAAATTATTAGCGAAGATCAAGGCCATAATGGCTACCAGCCAAACCAATGCTACCCTTATCCCATAAGTTGGCACCAGCACTTTTACCATAAGAGGCCCTAAAATTAAGAGCTGCCAGAAATTAAACAGGCTCGGCACCGATTTAAACAATACATAGTGTACCAGGTTGGCTTTTTTGATGGGTAGGTGCAGGTAAGGCTGAATGGCTAGCACCGGTAATTCCTGCAACATAAAGCGCATAAATAAATCCAGAAGAAAATAAAAAAGCAGAAAGCCATTAAAAGCCTGCACCGGGCTTATGCTGGGGAAAGCTTTTGCTAAAATAGTATCGATAAAAAACCCAATCACCAGGAAGCAAAGCAGAAAATATACAATGAAAAAGCCCAGAATAATATTAACGGCAATGCTTTTCTGAAAAGTGGCCGATCGGCGCGATTCTTTCCATTGGTGGGCAAGTAAGGTGGCTAACATCGGGATATTCAGGTTTAAATAGGAGCGATGAAAGATGAATAAAAATATTTACCAGACCAAGAAACTCTTGTAATTTAATATTTGGTAGTGGTTTAAAAAGTATGATGTTTGGATTTATGTTTATTACGATAGTTAAACATGATGTTCAAGGCGGCTAAATGGTTTTCTTTCTTTTTAGAGAAGCAGGTAGTTTTTCTGACAAACCTTCTATTCCTGGCTCTGATACAGGTATTTACGCCTTCTATGTTTTTTGTATAAGCTTTCCCAATGGTGTGCTTTTGGCTTGGTAGTACTTGGGCAAAAGCTTTCCACTGATCGGTGCAGTATTCATCAATCTCCAAATTCTTCAACTTTTTCAGCAATTCACGCACCGTTTTAGCGCTTCTTGTGCCACAACTATACGCCAGTATTTCATCTGTTTCCGGGCTGTAGGCATACAACAACCAATATTTACCTTTCTTTTTCTTTCTCACATAACTCCACACTTCATCTATCTGTACAGTTTTATAATGCTGGCAGGCCGGTTGAATGGTTATCTTGTTTCCCTGCCGGCATAAATTGTCCAGAATGCACTTTCTACTTATGCCAAGCAGCTCTTCTATATCCCGGATGCCACTATTCCTTTCTAAAAGCCGCAAAACTAACTGCTTTATAGCCGGGTCAGCTCCTTTATTGCCATATGTTGGCTGAAACTGCTTCGTGCAACTCTTGCATCGCAGGTTCTGAATACCGTTTTTTTTCTTTCCGTTTCTTTACTACCTTGCCACTCTGGCAGTGAGGGCAGTTTATCTTGATGAGAATCTCGCACATTCCATCTCCTTAAACACTTCACTGCCTCTTTTTATCCCTTCATACTTTTTAAACCTCTACCTAATATTTTAAGCATTTGGTAGCACCCGAATAAAAGGCTAAAGATTTTTGTGTTAGCTAAAATGTAAGATGCAACCAAGTTGTAAGGTATGGGGTCATTGGTTTAAACTCCCTAAACTCTTGTATAAAAACTGCTACCATGCGCTATCTAAAATATTTATGCTTATGGTTTTTCGCCACCTGTTTACTGCCAGCTTGCCAAACAGAAGAGATTAACCCGGAAGTTAGTAATTCTTTGGCAGGTAATTGGCAATGGGTAAGCAGCAATGGCGGTATTACGGGGCAAGATCACCAAACTCCGGCGTCTACAAATACCCAACTGGTTATTCAGTTTACCTCCGATAACCAATTTTTTCGATACCAGAACGGGGTTAAAACCGAGGAGACTACTTATATTCTACAGCAAGGCAAAAGTATTTATGATGCTTCCGGCCAAAGCAATATAATGATTATAAACGGTACCGGCACCCGCTATTCTTACCGCCTGGAGAATAATGAGCTTTACCTTTTCGACGAATGCTATGACTGCTATACCCACCATTATGTAAGAATGGTAAGATAGCTATGCCAACGCCGGAAAATAAACAACAATTTACCTGTTTCTAATTTTCTTTTCCTAATTAAAGCGGACTTCTCATGAAGTCCGCTTTTTTGTTAAGACCTGATACTCAATTATTTTTTGTGGAAAAATATTTTGCCAACTACCTAACCTTTTTAAAGAATGAGAGTAAACACGCCTTCCAACTATTTAATTTTCAACCTATTAACTAGCAACAAAATGTTATGAAAAATTTTTTCGATTATGATGCCAACAGTCCGCAAGAGCGGCAGGAGCGCTTTGCCAACTATCCGGAATTGTCGCGCTTTTATATTGCGCTCAGTGAAGAACTGGCCCAAGACGAGTACGAAAACTTTGTAGAAGCCGAAAAACAATCTTATTATTCTTTCTCTCCCAACACCTCAAACAACCAAGCGCAATGGATTCGATAGACGAAGATCACCGATCTGAATAAAAAAGGGTAAACATAATTAATGTTTACCCTTTTTTATTTTCTTTTTAATCGGGGTAGCTTAATCTTCGCGTACAAACGGGTGCTTATACGCCAGCGCTGCTTCTGCCGGTATAATCTCGTACGTATTGAGCATGTGGGTGGCAACGCCAGTGTTGGTACCTTTTATATACTGGCCGTCCGGAGCCAGGTAAATAGCATAATTGTGCCGGCCAAACGGATATAAATTATTACTGCGCAATTCTTTTCCCTTGGTTAAATCTACCTGCTGGTTATCCTGGGTGGTAACAATAAATAAATTTTTATCTGCCATGTTGCGAGGTCTTTTGCACAAAGTTAAAATTTAGGTCGATATATTTATACTACTGTTAATCTTAGGTTTTGCAAAAGGAGATGGGCAAGCATTTTATTTATCTGGTAACCTGATGTTGGATATTGTTAATAAATAAGTTGTTTTGATTGTGAATGTTGGGAAGGTATGCAAAACCGGCAACATTAATTTTAACACTCAATTTGTACACTTTTCAAAAACACGAAACCGCTTTTATCCTTACCTGCTTTATCATTCCAACTAACAGTTGAAGATATATCTCAGCATATAAATAAATTATGAATGTAGAAAGTAGCTGGGAGTTTCGGAAAAAAAGGTTATTCTTGCAAGGATTGATGCAGCTTAGGTAAAGTAGTAAACTGGTTATATCGTTTTAATATTTTTGCCTTTCAGACTATTAAAAATATAAAAATCTTTTCTACATTTTAAGATTGCTTATGAAAACTTGGTTAACCTTTAGTTTGATTTTTATCTTTTCTTTAACCGGCTTTGCGCAATCTAAAATAAAAGTTGCTTGTGTAGGCAACAGCATTACCGAAGGCGCCGGCATTGAAACCGGTAAAAAGTACCCCGAACAATTGCAAACTTTATTAGGCAGCACTTACGAAGTAAGAAACTATGGTATTGGTGGCCGCACTTTGTTAAAAAAAGGCGATTACCCGTACTGGAACGAAGCCAAATATGCAGAAGTGCTTGGCTGGCAACCAGATATTGTGGCTATTAAATTAGGCACCAACGATTCCAAACCCCAGAACTGGCAGCACAAAGCCGACTTTAAGAAAGAATATGTAACCTTCATTAAATCTTTTAAAAAGCTCCCCAACCATCCGCAGGTGTATATCTGCAAACCCATGCCGGCTTACTATACGAATTTTAGTATCAGCCCGGAAGTAATTCAAAACGAAATGCTACCGCTTATTGAGGCAATTGCGAAAAAAACCAAAGTAAAAGTGATAGATTTATATACGCCGATGGTGGGTAAGAACAGTTTGGCGCCGGATGGTATTCATCCTAATGCCGAAGGGGCGGGCATTCTGGCTCAGGAAGTATATAATGCCATCAAGTAGTATATCCTTATCTTCGAACATAAATATCGGCCAGTATATCCTTAAAAGATCAGTACCACGGTTCCCAGAATAATAAAGCCGGCCCCCAGCGCGGTTTTCAGGGTAAGCGGTTCGCCTAAAAAAACAACCGATAATATAATGGCAATGGCTACGCTGGCTTTATCTACGGGCGCTACCTGCGATACTTTACCAATTTGCAAAGCTCTGAAATAGAAAATCCAGGATAAGCCGGTGGCGCAACCCGATAAAAGCAAAAAGATCCAGTTGGTTTTGGAAAGGCTGCCCAGGCCAGTCGTGCTGTTTTTGTAAAAAGCAATACCCCAGGCTAATAGCAAAATTACCACCGTCCTGATGGCTGTTGCCAGGTCGGAGTCTACGCCTTTTATACCAATTTTAGCAAAGATGGCTGTTAGCGCCGCAAATACAGCCGATAATAAAGCGTATATCCACCACATAATATTTTAATTATATTTAAATAGATCTTAGGATTAAATAAACTTGGCTTAAACGCTGTAGTTCATTTTGGTTTGCATACGAAAGGGCAGCGGAAATATTTATATTGGTTTACCTGTTAAATAATTAGTTGGATTTATATTTTTGGGTTACGTCTTAAATGAACAGCTACAATTACATTTGTTTCGGAAAAAAACAGCTGCTAGTGCAGAATATCATAACTTAGCCCGGTATTTTGCCTTCGATGCCTTTATTAAATGATTTTATAAACGCATTCTTCAGCACATTCACGAATGTTTTCCAATTATCGGTATTGGGTTCGTTAACATTGCCCGAAATCGGAACCACGGTAGCAATCTCGTCGCGGCGCTGGTTTTCGGCGGCTTCGGCAAATAAACCTATAACGGCTTCTTTAGCCGCATGCAGAAAGCCATCTTCTTTTTTGTCTTTTTTCCAGTTCAGCACTTTTACATTTTCGAAGAAAGGTTTTATGTACCCGTCCAACTTGCCATCGGTTAGTTTTACTTCGCTGTACATATCCATATTTCCTCTTTCCACATCAAATTTGCCGTAAGCTTTTATAAAACCGTTCAGGCTGATCAGGTTTACCTTCGTGAGCTGCATGTTCATGTTAAAGTCGGGTATTTCTTTCAGCGCATTTACTTTCATATCGCCTTTTAAAGCGCCACCGCCAATAGATTTACCGGTTACGGTTACTGTAGAAGGCAATTTGTTTTTTGCATTCGCTACGTTAGCTAAATTTAAGGCTACCAGGTGCATGCTATTCACATGAAAATCTACGTTAGGGTCAGCATTAAAATCCAGGTAAGCAAATCTGCCATTATTTACCTCCAGCCGGTTGATGGTAATCGGCATCAAATCTTTTACGGTCTCCGTCCAGTTATCCCGGTTGGGTTCATCTCCGGCAGCATTGCTGCTGGCGGCAGCTACCATATTTAGCTTTGGGTTTATGAGCTCTACTTCGCCTACCAGCCGGCCTTTAAAAATAGATTTCCACTCAATAGATAAATGCGTATAGGCTATTTTCAAAAAAGGATAATTTGGATTTCCTTTTTCTTCGGTTAATATCAAGCCATCGATGGTATAAGCTCCCCGGTATAAGTGCAGGTCCACATCATCTACGTGCCCATTGTAACCGGGTAGTTCGTTCAGTGATTTATTTACATAATATTTAACAATGCTGGGCAGCGCCAGCCGTAAAATAATGAGCAACAGCAAAATGCCCAAAGCTATTTTATAGGATCTTTTTAGGGTCTTAAACATATGCTTAGGTATATAAAGCAACGGATAAATAAGCCCCAGGATTTATACGTTTAGCAAAAAACAACTCCTTTATATCCGCTGCAAATGGTACTATTCTTAATAGGTTTTTAAGTAGAACTATATGAGCATACGTTTCCTTATCTTCCGGGTTAAAGTTCTTGCATGTCAATTATTGAATAGTAAGCTCTAAGCAGCAGCACTTATAGTTACGGATTGAAGCAAAAGTTAAATCAGGAATGGTCTATGAGGGAGGTATGTTTGGTATCGCGCATGGTGAGGTATACCAGCAGCGAAATAAAAATACAGCCGGTTACGTACCAGTAAAAATACATTTCGTGGCCGGCGTTTTTAAAACTAAGCGCCACGTATTCGGCGGTGCCGCCAAAAATAGCCACGGTTAAAGAGTAAGGAAAACCCACACCCAAAGCCCGTATTTCGGTCGGGAATAATTCGGCTTTTACTACAGCATTGATAGACGTATACCCGCTTACAATTACCAGCGCCAGCATAATATACGCAAAGGCTTGCCACTGACTGGTAGTATGGCTTAAAGCCGTTAGCAAAGGTACCGTGGCCAGGGTCCCCAGCACGCCGAAACCAATCAGCAAAGGCTTACGGCCAATCCGGTCGGACAATAACCCGAAAAGCGGCTGTAAAGCGGCGTAGATCAACAAAGATACAAACGTAATCAGCGTCGACTGGCTTTTGGTAAGGTGTACCGTATTTACCAGGAACTTCTGCATATAGGTACTATAGGTATAAAATGCAATGGTGCCGCCCAGGGTTAAACCAACTACCATGGCCACCGCTTTCGGATACCGGAACAGTTGCTTTAAAGTACCACTTGCCTTTTTTACCGAACGGCCTTTGTCTTTGGTATAAGCCACCGATTCTGCCATGTGGCTCCGCAAATACAAAGCCGTTAAAGACAACCCGGCCCCAATTAAAAACGGAATGCGCCAGCCCCAACTGTGCATCTGGGCTTCCGTTAAAAAAAGCTGCTGCATGAGTAACTGAATGCCTAAAGCAATGAGCTGTCCGCCAATAAGGGTTACGTACTGAAAGCTGGAATAAAAGCCTCTCCGGTTAGCCGTAGCCATTTCGCTTAAATAAGTAGCCGACGTACCGTATTCGCCGCCTACACTTAAGCCCTGCAATAATCGCGCGGCTAAAAGCAAGACCGCCGCCAGTACGCCAATAGATTGGTACGATGGGGTAACCGCAATTAACAAAGAACCAAACGACATCAGCAGCACCGAAAAGGTCATGGCAAACTTACGCCCCGATTTATCGGCAATACGGCCAAAAAACCAACCCCCAATAGGGCGCATGAGAAACCCGACGGCAAATATCCCGGCTGTGTTTAAAAGCTGCGCTGTGGCACTACTTTTGGGAAAGAAAACCGGGGCAAAATAAATCGAAAAAGCCGAATACGCATACCAGTCGTACCACTCTACCAGGTTTCCCACGGAACCGCTTACAATGGCCTTCAGGCGGTTAGGCTGCTTTACTCCGGAAACGGCATGATTCATAATGCTGGATTGGGTTAGCTCTTACAGATATTTGTATTTCTAAGTAGAATCAGATCATCGTTTACTTTAGAATTTTTATTTAAGTTTTTGCGTGAATTGATATTTAGCTAGATCTGCTCCTTTTATTATCTACACTCTTCGTATCCGTTATCGACAAAAGCATTTAGTTACTTAAAAATTAAGCATAGTTTACCCATAAATATTTTGTTAGCTGACCTTAAAATAAAATTATTGACCATTTCCGAAGCTAAGCCTTACTAAACTCCTCCTTATCCTCGTAACACGTAACTGAATTGTAAATTGGTTTATTTCTCATGTTTAAATCTACTATTATCTTGGTGCCGGGCTTAGGCAACTCAGGCGAACAGCACTGGCAAACTTACTGGGAGAAAATATACCATTTCCGCCGCGTAAACCAGCACAATTGGGAAACTCCTAACCTTCCGGATTGGCTGGAAACACTGGACCAAACGGTACAGGCATATAACCCGGCCGAGGTAATATTAGTTGGTCATAGTTTAGCTTGCGCTACCATTGTAAGTTGGGCCGAAAAGTACCAAAGAAATATAAAAGCAGCCCTACTGGTTGCGCCCGCAGATACAGAAGCTCCAGACTTCCCTCCCGAAGCCACCGGCTTTGCGCCTATGCCGTTACAAAAACTAAGCTTTCCTTCGGTTGTAGTTGCCAGTATCAACGATAAATACGTGACTTTAGAAAGAGCGCAATGTTTTGCCAGTTGCTGGGGAAGTAAGTTGGTTAATATCGGTGCGGCTGGTCATATTAATGCTAGTTCCGATTTAAAAGACTGGCCTGTTGGTTTGCAGTTGCTGCAACAACTAGATCAGAGTAGTTGATGTGAAGTTGTAAAAATCCATTTTAACAATAAATATTTTGTCAAGATATTTTGACAATAAAATCCTTGTCATTGCTCCAGCCCTTGTTCGTGAAGTATCCTTACAAAAGTATACACATCCGGCACTATCATCGAAAATGTGTCCAAAGCGCCTAGTTTTAAGGTTGCTTCTTCTAAAAGCGTACTAATCTCCGGATTACTCAGTACCCACTCTTTATATATTCTGGCAGAAAATTTTTATATTGATATAAGTTAACCTGTTTCCCTGCTTTGAACTTTAATATATTCATAAGTTAAAAAGCATTATCTTTTACCATGCTCCTGCATAGTCAAAGATAATGCTTCTTCTTAGACTATAAAAACCTATAGTCAAAGGAAAGTTACTTTGATTTATAAAGGAGTAAGGCTACAAGTATATTTACTTGAACCTAGTAAGAGAAGTAGAACTTAATGCAGGTACCTGAAGATTAATGTATATTCGTCAACGAAGTTTTATATAACAGGCAAAGATAATTTTTATTTACTCACAGATTACCGGGAAGTTTACTAATACAGTGACCTTTGTGCTTGTTAGTGATAATACTAGCAAGGACAGAATTAGAGGACGGAGGTTTATTCTTTAGCTTTAATAACAAGTTCTTCACCTGTCCAAACATCTATATCAGTTGTGTTTGTATCTATTCTAATTTGTGAATTCCTCCAAATTTCTCTAGCAATTCTTTTTATAGGATTTGAGGGTACTCCTGGTTCAGGAGGAGGACAATTAAAGATTATATCTGCATGCGCTGGATTACTAGGATCAGTAGTATAAACAGGAATATTTTCGTCGATGTATTTACCATCTTCACCCATTGGGGTACCCAAAACGTCCGCTGCATTCGGCATTTCAATTCTATTACCTATTGACCTTATAGTCTCAGCATATAAAATTCCTAATCCATGGAAGGACTCTCCCTTCACTTGATTAAGAATTTTATAGGAATGTTTTTTGCAAAAATTAGGCGTAGTATAAGGAAGTCTTAAAACAGAAATCTCTTTGTAATTTGCACTTGGCATAAAGAGATTATCTCTGAGTTTTCCTTTCGAATCAACATGATTAGGACTCTTGACCGTTCTAACAATAATTTCCTGAGGGTCTACTTCCCTAGGAACTTCATGCTTATCCATTAATAAGCTCAGTGTGATAAAGATTTTTTAGAGCTATAAGTATACTTTGAGAATACTGCTTTTGAGAAAACTCTAAATTACTGGGTGATTCTCCAATGTCTTCTAAATTCTCATAAAAGTAAGCTACTTTATCTGTACCTATTTCAATAGAAACAAATTGGTCTTCTGCTCTGCTCCATTCAATACTGATTGTACCGTAGGGAGTAGGATAAAGATTGTCTGCTTCTAAAAGATGTATAAATGGACTTGGTATTTCCTGTATAAAAGTCAAAGCATTATTTATAACCTCTTCCATAGGTGGCTCCCCCCCATAACCATCCCATCCATCCTCTAGGGATTTGAATGAGTTAATTCTTTTTTTAAGGGTATCCATATGCTTTGCAAGAAAATAATTATTTTGTAAGTTAACATTCTGGCAAAGAGCTACAGGAGAAACAATAGGATTTGCCTGTCCTGTAGTTATTGCAGGAATAGAAAGTGCTGCCCCTACAAAAACTAATTGTACTGGATTAGCAATATTTAAATTTAATTGTGCCATTATTTTAAATGAATTAAATCCTGTACTTCTGTGGTCAATACTGATTTTAAAACTAATTTGTTGTTGATATGTGCATTATTTAACATATCAGTTAATTCATTAGTTCTTAATAGACTGCTTAGTTCTTCAGCAGCAGGCAATGCCTCAACGATATTATGACTAATAGATATATTGGGATTAAGATTTTTTCCAACATTAATTTCAAGCCTATCATAGAAACTTCTATCGTTCGTTTTCTCCTCTGATGTAAGTATTAAATTTCTACTTGAGCCAGAAAAGAATTTTTTTGGTAATAACTCTGAGTTCTGACTAAAAATATCTGCTATAGGAATATCAAGTTCACTTTGCCAGAAGAAATCGTCCTTATAATGTAAGCTAAAACCTACAACAAACATATTAGCCAAATGTTGCTTCATTTCATCAAAACAACTTCTGAAATCACCTATAAAATCTGTCCATCTTTTGTACTTTAAAGCGTGAACAGAAATATAATATCTTTCAGAATCATTTAATCCTTGTAAGGCTAAAGATGGCTCACCATTTTCAAACCTTGTAAACTTAAATCCTATATCAGGATTAATCGAAGGCGATAAATTAGTATCTGGGTTAGGAGCTCCTTTTAATTGAAATTGAAATCCATTGATAGTTTCAAACTGTTGAAATTTACCTTTGAACCCATCTTCAATTAATCGTTGGAATCGCTGTGGTTTGAAAATAGGCCCTGCAAAAAAGACACTTATAACAGCTTCTTTAATAGCGTGTCCTTCATTAACTGGTTTGAGCGGTGTTAATCCTTGCATCGCTAAATTTTACCCAAAAGTATATACAAAATGGTTAATTTCAAATTCTAAACACTTCTTTTAACCTATTTTAGAGATATTACAGCTTATGAACATTTAATAACATTTCTCCCATCTATCATAAACCCTAGCAACCCATACCAAAAACAAACCAAAAACTCAACCCCTCCGCTTCCTTTCACTTCCCATATTTTAGCCGTAATTTTGGCTACTGAATAAAAAGCATTTAGTGCTGCATGGAAGACTTACTGAAACATTTTTTAAAAATTGCTACTGAGCTCAGCATCAGCATAAAACAAGTACAAGCCACTGTACAATTATTAGATGAAGGCGCTACCGTTCCGTTTATTTCCCGTTACCGCAAAGAAGTAACCGGCTCTTTAGATGAGGTGGCCGTAGCGGCCATCCGCGACCGCATGGAGCAACTCCGCGAGTTGGATAAACGCCGCGAGTCTATCCTGAAATCCATTAACGATCAGGGCAAGCTAACGCCGGAACTGGAAGAGCAGATTAACGCCGCCGAAACCATGGCCGTGCTGGAAGATATTTACCTGCCCTACAAACCAAAACGCCGTACCAAAGCCACTATTGCCCGCGAAAAAGGCCTGGAACCACTGGCTACGCGTATTTTTGAGCAGGAACGTTTTGATGTAACCACCGAAGCCAGTCAGTACATCAGCGCAGAAAAAGAAGTAAAAGACCCCGAAGAAGCATTAGCCGGGGCCCGCGATATTATTGCCGAATGGATAAACGAAAACCCGGATGCTCGCGCGCGCATGCGGAATTTATTCGAGAAGAAAGGCGTATTTAAAAGCCGCGTAATGCTGGGCAAAGAAGAAGAAGGCCAGAAATATAAAGATTATTTTGAGTGGGAAGAACCCATTGAAAAAGCACCTTCGCACCGGATATTGGCTTTGCGCCGCGGCGAAAAAGAAATGATTCTGATGCTGAACGCGCAGCCGGAAGAAGAAACCGCCCTTGATATATTGGAGAACATGTTCGTAAAAGGCAACAACAGTGCCGCCGAACAAGTACGCCTGGCCACCAAAGATGCCTACAAGCGCATGTTAAAACTCAGCATGGAAACCGAAGTGCGCATGAGCTCTAAAAAACGCGCCGACGAAGAAGCCATCCGGGTATTTGCCGATAATTTGCGCCAGTTGTTATTATCCGCACCGCTGGGCCAGAAAACCGTATTGGCTTTAGACCCCGGTTTTAGAACCGGCTGTAAACTGGTAGTGCTGGATAAACAAGGCAAGTTGCTGCACAACGAAAACGTGTACCCGCACACCGGCAATCGCCAGGCGCAGGAAGCGGCATCTACCGTTAAATATTTAGCTAATAAATACGACGTAGAAGCCATTGCGATTGGTAATGGTACTGCCAGCCGCGAAACCGAAACCTTTGTGCGAGGCTTAGGTTTACCGGCCAATATTGCGGTGGTAATGGTTAACGAAAGCGGCGCTTCTATATACTCCGCTTCCGATGTAGCCCGTGAAGAATTCCCGGATTACGATGTTACTGTGCGGGGAGCCGTTTCTATTGGTCGCCGGTTGATGGACCCATTAGCGGAGTTGGTGAAAATAGACCCGAAAAGCATTGGCGTGGGCCAGTACCAGCACGATGTAGACCAAACTGCTTTGAAACACAGCCTGGACGATGTGGTGATGAGTTCCGTAAACGCCGTGGGCGTGGAAGTAAATACTGCTAGTAAGCAATTATTAACCTACGTTTCTGGTTTAGGCCCGGGCTTAGCCCAGAGCATTGTTAATTATCGCAACGAAAACGGGCCATTCCGTAGCCGTTCGGAACTGAAGAAAGTGCCGCGTTTAGGTGATAAAGCTTATGAACAAGCCGCCGGTTTCCTGCGTATCCGCGATGCCAAAAACCCATTGGATGCTTCTGCCGTGCACCCAGAACGCTACGAGTTGGTACAAAAAATGGCTGCCGATTTAAACGCTACCGTTACCGAATTAATGAAAAGCGCCGAACTGCGCCAGAAGCTGGACCTGAAGAAATATGTAACTGCCGAAGTAGGTTTGCCCACGCTACAGGATATTATGAGCGAGTTAGCCAAACCCGGCCGCGATCCGCGCGAAGGGTTCGAAGCTTTTAGCTTTACCGAAGGCATAAACGAAATAAAAGATTTACATCCCGGCATGAAGCTGCCCGGCATTGTTACCAATATTACTGCTTTTGGTGCTTTCATAGATATTGGCGTGCACCAGGACGGTTTGGTACACGTTAGCCACTTATCCGATAAGTTTATCTCTAACCCGGCCGAAGCCGTGAAAGTACACCAAAAAGTAGAAGTAACCGTGCTGGAAGTAGATGTGCCGCGCAAGCGTATTTCCTTGTCCATGAAATCGGACCCTTATGCGGCCAGCAAACCAGCCGGCGAACGTGGCAACGGTGGCGCCAGAAAAGGTGGCCAAGACAAGCGCGCAGAAGAGCCGGCAGATGATTTCCAGGCGAAGCTGGCAAAACTTAAAGGTATGTTTAAGTAAAAATAATCTGTTTTAAACGTGGAAACTCCTTTTATGCTGCAAGCAGTAATAAAAGGAGTTTCTCTTTTTACAAGATTATCAGATAGCTGCAAAACTGTAGCCTTAATTTTAAAAACCCTCAACTTCTCGCCCGCATACTGTAGATATATTCCACATTTTCTAAAAATAAAGGCTTATACTAATATTTAAGCAAATTATTGCAAATCAGTTGCTTGTATTTAGTTCACCTGTTTTGGCATAGCTTTCGTCTGTAATCAAGCATCATTAACTAAAGTTTAACCATTAAAATTAGAATGATGAAGAAAGTTCATTACGTTGCCCTTGCCTTTTTTGTAATTGGTCCGCTTTGCGCAAATGCCCAAACTGCCACCCAAACTACTACTCCAAGTAATGCACCAGCTACCACTGAAACAATGACTCAAACCGGCGCCCAAGGTACTACTCAAACTAACACGGCTACAACTGCTGCGCCCGCAACTGCCGCAGAAACTAAAACCGATGTAAAAGTAGAAGAACTTCCGGAAGCCATTAAAAAAACACTTACCGGTACAAATTTAAAAGAGTGGACGCCAACCGAAGCTTACCTGATTAAAGAAGCAGATGGCAAAGAATATTATGCCATTAATGTTAAAAAGAATGAAGAAACCGGTAGTGTTAAGCTGGATAAAGAAGGCAAACCGGTTAAATAATTAATAGCCAACCAGCTATATTTGGTTAATTTCTTAAAAAAGTCACGCATCAAATTTTTTTAAACTTTTCACGTTTAATCTTTAGCTTATTTAAATATAAAGCGGTTATTAATATAACCAGTTCTTTTATAATAACTTTAATATTTAGTATCTATTTGAGCTAAATTGTTGGGATAAATAAAGCTACCTAAAAAATTTATTTAATTTGATATTTTGACTTTTTAGAAGATAAAGAAAAAGCCGGAAGATCCGGCTTTTTCTTTATCTTTACTTTATTTAGAATATTTAACCAAAATGGCAAGATTCTTACTTGTTGAGGACGATCTGACCTTTAGTCTGATCCTAGAAGGTTTCCTCAAAAACCAAGGTTTTAAAGTAGATGTAGCCCACCGGGTAAAGGACGGTTTAAGAAACCTGGATAACCATACTTATCAGTTACTACTGTTGGACTACCGGCTGCCCGATGGCACCGGCTTTGAGTTGTTGGAGAGCGTGCGGGAAAAGTACCCGCAGATACCGGTTATTATGATGACCAGTTTTCGGGATATTGCCACGGCGGTGCGCGCCATGCGCCTGGGCGCATTTCATTATATAACCAAACCGGTTAATCCCGATGAATTGTTGATGGTGGTAAAAGAAGCCTTGCAGGAAAAAGAAGCTCCGGCTGATACAAACCCACCTGTTAATCCTGCTTTAATTCAGGGCGAAAGCGAAGAAGCCCAGCAATTACACGAATTTATAAAACTAGTGGCGCCCACCGAAATGTCGGTGATTATACAGGGCGAAAGCGGAACCGGCAAAGAATACGTAGCCCGCACCATTCACCAACTGAGCAAAAGAGCCGAAGCGCCATTTATTGCTATAGATTGCGGCGCTATATCCGGAGAAATAGCCAACAGCGAATTATTCGGGCACGTGAAGGGTGCTTTTACGGGCGCTCTAAACGACAAGCAAGGCTTGTTTGAAGCCGCCCAGGGCGGTACGCTTTTCCTGGACGAAGTAGGTAACCTGAGTTATGATATTCAGATGAAGCTGTTACGGGCTTTACAAGAACGTGTTATTCAGCCTTTAGGCAGTAACAAGCAGGTAGATATTGATGTACGGGTGATAACCGCTACCAACGACGATTTATTAAACAGCGTTAAAAACGGTACTTTCCGCGAAGATTTATACCACCGGCTAAACGAATTTAAAATAAAAGTGCCGGCATTGCGCAGCCGCGGGCAGGATCTGCAGTTATTTACCGATCATTTTATTAAATCAGCTAACCAGGAACTAGGCCGGAATGTACAACAGATATCACCGGAGGTTGCTGCTATATTTCAGCGTTATAGCTGGCCAGGCAATTTACGCGAACTCAAAAACGTAGTGAAACGGGCTGTTTTATTATCGCCGGGCGAAATAGCGGGCAAAGAAGCTTTGCCGGACGAAATGGTAATGGCTATTTACGAAATGCCGGCCCGGCCCGAAGGTCCGGACCTGAAAGCTTTACAGGAAGCCAACGAGCGGGAATTAATTCTGAAAACCTTACAGGAAGTAAAGTATAATAAATCTAAAGCGGCCCGTTTGCTTAATATCGACCGGAAAACGCTTTACCTGAAGCTGGAGAAATACGAGATAGCCAGCTGATAGCTGGCTATATTACCTCGGGCTTTTGCAACAGCGTTATCTTGGTCTGAATCTTATTTTTAAAATTTTCTATTTCTTCCTGTAAGCCGGTAATTTCTTCCAGCAGGTCTTCTAAAGGTTGGCCTTTGTGTAAAGCCAGCTCTACCATGTGCAACCGGGCAAATAATTCTTTTGAGCCGCATTGCCCGGTACGCCCGGCCAGCCGGTGAATAATCTCTCTGGTTTCTTGTGGTAAAGCTTCTTTTAAATACTTATCAAGCAATTGTAAATCCTGGCGGGTATCGGTTACAAAACGATCCAGGATCATTTGTAACTGCTGCTCGTTACCGCCGGTCATTTTAATAAGCGACGATAAGTCAAGTTCTACATCGGGCTTAACTGATACTTCCGGCATTTGCTTTGGAGCCGGTACTGCTTCTTTATGAATTAAAGCCAGCATTTCCTGTTCGCGGAAAGGCTTATTCAGAATACCATCGAAACCTTGCTGCAAAATAGCTTCCCGCTCTTCGGGTAAGGCCTGGGCGGTAAGTGCATAAATACGGGTTTCTTTGCTAACGCGAGCCCGTAAAGCTTTACACAAATCAATACCGCTGATTTCGGGCATGCGGATATCCAGTAAAACTAACTTTAAGCTCTGATCCCATTCCTGCTTTAATACCGAAGCCGCATCAGTGGTACACACATTGGCAATACCGTTTTTGTTTAAAATAGTAGCGCAAAGCTGCAAAATAAACATGTCGTCATCAACAACAAGAACCTTGTCGTTAAACTTGTTTTCCGGACTTACAACTTTATCCGGATTACCTGGCAGTTGCACTTCCTGGGCTTTAACAAATGGTAGTCTTACATTAAAGATGGAGCCCATGCCTACTTTGCTGTTTACATCAATGCTGCCACCTTGGTTTTCTACTAAAGTTTTTACAATATTTAAACCAAGGCCGGCACCGCCATAAGTATGCAAAATAGAAGCATTGCCCTGTTCAAAAACACCAAATATCTGGTCTATTTCCTCGGCCGGAATGCCAATACCGGTATCTTTTACTTCAAAATTAAAGTGCGCGGTTTCACCTTCTTCGGTATACCTAACGGCCAAAATAACGTGCCCGGTCTCGGTAAATTTAATGGCGTTGCCTAATAAGTTATACAAGATTTGCCGTAACCGGAAAGCATCGCCGGTAAAATACACCGATTTAGTTAAGTTAGTTTTTAAAATAAGCTGCAAGGATTTTTTATCGGCCTGTAGTTTCATGGTTTCAATTACTTCCGTAATTAATTGCCACATATCAAATGGCTGCTGCTCAAAAGTAAACTTTCCCGAAGCAATGCGGCTGTAATCCAGTACTTCGTTTACAATTTGCAGTAAGTGTTCGGAAGATTGGTGAATAGCTTTGAGCGCCGCCCGATCGGGCTTATCCTGCTGGCGAACCTGTTCTGCAAAACCAATAATAGCTTGTAGCGGAGTTCTTAATTCGTGGCTCATATTGGCCAGGAAACGCTGTTTTACCTGACCTAAATGTTCGGCTTCTTCTTTGGCATTAATTAATTGTTTCCGGTATTTATTACTGCGCGAAATATCTATTAAAATTAAATAGGTCAGAATAGCCGCTATTACAATAAACCCCACTATAATAACATTAATGCGGCTGTAACTGGCATTTACAACCTGGGTGGCTAGCCAGATATTTCTTTTATCCAGCATAAGTTCCTCGGCTTCTATGGTATGCAGAATTACCAGCAATTGGTTATGCAGCTTGTTTTCGGTATTTAAAAGCTGGAGTTCCCGCTGCATCAGTTTGGTAGTGCGTTGGTGCTGCTCCCGTTCAATGCCCCGCATCATTTTTTCTAGCTCCAAAAGAGAACTATCCTGATTGGCTACGGTAGTAAGGGTATCTACCTGCACTTTTAATTCCTGTTCTACATGCTTCAGCGCCGTAGGTAAAGGCTCCGCTTTCTGGATGCCGAATAACCGACCCAGGAAAGACCTTTTCGGCTTCCGCTCTATTATAATAGAATCAGTTTCGGTCGGAACAATGGTGGTAGTAGTGATTTTCTGGTTGGTGGTAATAACGCTGCTATCTACTTGCGGCTTAATATTAGCAATGTATTTGGAAGCTGCCTTGATACGTTTGGAAAGAGCTTTATTCCGGACAAAATCTTTTCTTAAAGTCAGATAATCTCCAAATAATTTATCGCGGGTGTGCAGAATAGTTTCCATCGAGTCCAGCCGGTGTATCTGCACAATTTTGCCAGCGCTTAGCTCCCGTAACGTATCAATGGTTTGCAACAAAGACCCGGAGCCTTTTTTAAAATCGGCGTAAGGTTTATCCGGGTTTTTAAGGGCGTGTACCTTTTGTAATTGGTCCAGATTGGTAATATCATGAAACAACTTATTTACAACCCGCAGCTTGTAATTAGGCCGGGAAAGCTTATTAACTGTTTCCAGCATTTCCTGAAAACCAACCCGGATTACTTCTCCGGATAAGAACATGGCAATACCCCCGATAACTACGGCAGCAATTATCTTCTTGATAATTGACTGATAAAAAGACTTTTCTTTGAAATTCCGCATCTTGGTACTTAACTTAAAAAAGCCAGTAAAAAGTTTAATTTACCTATCTTTTTATTTTTATTTCCTGAATATTTTAAATTTCAGGTAAAAAGCAGATAGCCCCGGTTAATCATCCAGTTACTCATACGTGCGGTTCCGCATGTATAAAAGATAAATAAACCAAGCTGCTGGCTAAAATAGCATATACTTAAAAGATAGCTTAAAGCTTTGCTGCTTTAACAAATTTATACATATTTTGTTATTTAAAATAAATAAAAGGCAAGTAAATAATAAATAAATTCAACCGGCACCTCCAAATAGCTAATTACCTCTAAAGAGTAGGAGCGTTTAAAAACGCTGTTTACGTTAGCATTTTTTATAAAAAATACAGGATATCTGAATTAATTTAAACAGAAAACCGGCTGCTACTTACCATTCTGCGTATAGCACGCGTATTAATGGAAAATCTGCAGTGATATGAAAATTGTAAATAAACAAACCGTATACGATGGCTTTTTTAAGCTTTACAAAATAACGCTGGAAGAAGAAGGCGAGACATTTGACCGTGAAGTTTTTGTAACCGGTAACGCTGTGGCCGCTTTATTATACGATACCACAAAAGATAAATTTATTTTTGTAAAGCAATACCGCGTTGCTGTAGAACAAGAAATGGTTGAACTGGTAGCGGGCATATTGGATAAGGAAGATAAATCGGCGGAAGAAGCTATAAAACGGGAAATAGAAGAAGAGGCTGGTTATGCCGTAGATAGCCTGGAACATATTCTGGACTTTCACCCGTCGCCGGGTGCTTTTGCCGAAAAACTGCATTTGTTTTACGGACAAGTAAGCCGGAAAATTGGTAAAGGCGGCGGTTTAGAAGACGAAAATGAAAGCATTAAACTGCTGGAATTAACCAAAGATGAACTCCGGCAACAAAAGTTGTTAGATGGGAAAACTGTTATTGCAGTACAATGGGCCCAACTAAAGGGTATTATTTAAAAAGCAATTTAGCTTAAACATATCTAACATAAACAACCGGTAAATTTTTATTGTACACATTTATCTGGTAAATAACTGCTAGCCTTTTATCTGACAGTTGCCTTTGAGGCGATATTTTAAATAATCCGAAAAAAATAAAAAAGATTGGGTTACCTTTTTAACCGGGCGGTATTAAGCTCAAAATATAATATTAATACTCATGAAAAAACTTGCAAGACTTTCTTTCTTCGCGTTTGCTGCGACTTTTGCTTTTGCCGCTTGCGAAACCAAAAACACTGAAAACGCTACCGAAAATACTGGTGATGCCATAGAAGCGGATGTTGATGCTACTGGCGATTCGTTAGAAGCTAACACCGATCAAGCCGTACAAGCTACTGAAAACGCAACCAACGAAGCTGCTTCAGAAGTAAAAGAAGGTGCTAACGAAGCTGGTGCCGAAGTAAAAGAAGAAGCTAACGACTAATTTTGCCGCCGGTAATTACGGCTTAAATAATAAAATAAAAGCTCCTGCTATTACAGGAGCTTTTATTTTTTACAGGAATCATTTCTTACAAGCCATCGCCAAATTTAAAGTCTTCGTTTACCGTTACCGGCAATTTCCCGTTGGGTTTCAGGTCGCCAAAAATGAGTTTAACGGCAGCATCTTGTATGCCCGGTAATTGTTGATAACCCACAATTAAAGCATTGGCTTCTTGGATACTGGCGAATTGATTTAAAGCATAAGCATTATCAAAAAGTGTTACTACACACCTTTTATCCGCCATTAATTTGTTTATAAAGGCTTTGTCTTCCGGCGAAAAACCAAGATTGTTGCTCGGCCGGATACTGGGCCCGTAAATAGCAATTACTAGAAAGTTAAACGCTTTTAATTTTTTCTGCAGCGCTGCTATCTCTTTTTTAGAGCTTTTGCGCGGCATGGTAAATAATTCGGTGCTGGTAGTTCCGCGCATTTTATTTTGAAAAAACGTGGCGTTTCTGGCTCCTACGGCTAACACGGCCATTTTATATTTCTTCTTTTTAGATAAAGGCAGCAGGCCGCGTTTATTTTGCAGTAATGTAATAGAGCCTTCGGCTAAGCGGCGGTTGGTTTCCTGGGAGCGGGAAGTATGTAAATCGGCATAAAGGTTATCCAGGGCTACGGGCTGATAATGATCCAGGCCTACCCAATATTTAGCCGCCAGTACTTTTTTACAACTCCGGTTTATATCTTTCCAACTGAGCCGGCCTTGCCGAATGGCTTGTTTTATAGCAGTAATAGCCCGTGGCACACTTACCAAACGTTCCAGCACATCGTTCCCGGCCATTAAAGCTCTTACCTCTGCTTCACCGGGCGCAAAATATTTGGTTACGCCTTTCATTACCATGGCATCCGTAACTACCAGTCCGGCATACCGCAATTCCTGGCGCAACAAGCCGGTTACAATGGGTTTGGAAAGCGTAGATGGCAGATTAGGCGTAGCATCCAGTTTAGGCATGTGCATGTGCGCCACCATTATGCCTCCTACCCCACTTTTTATCAGTTCCCGGAACGGGTATAATTCCAGCGTATCCAGGCGTTCGCGGCCATACGGAATAATGGGCAAATCGTAATGCGAATCTACATCGGTGTCGCCGTGGCCCGGAAAGTGTTTAGCGGTAGCAATAATGCCGGTATTTTGCATGCCCAGCATATAGGCTAAGCTTTTAGAAGTTACATCTTTTTTGTTTTCGCCAAAGGCCCGGTAACTGATTACCGGATTATGCGGGTTATTATTAATATCAGCTACTGGGGCAAAGTTCAGGTGCATGCCTAAGCGTCTGAATTCCCGGCCAATTTCTTCGCCCATCCGGTAAATTAAGCTGTCGTTGTTGATTGCGCCCAGCATCATCGGGAAAGGATACTGCATGGCACTATCCATGCGCATACCTACTCCCGATTCGGCATCCATACTAATGAGTAAAGGTACTTTAGAAGCTGCCTGATACTTATTAGTCAGTTTGGCCTGCCGCACGGGCCCGCCCTGAAAAAATATCAGCCCGCCCACTTTATATCTTCTTATTAGCCGCATTACGTCTTCTTCGTGTTCTTTACCTTTATTCGAAAAGGCTTCCACAATCATGAGTTGGGCAATGCGCTCGTCGCGCGTAAGTCTTTTAAAAACGGAATCCACCCAATTATTGCGCCGGTTCAAAGTCGTAATTAAAGCATTCGGGTATTTAATCGTGTCTTCCGGTAATATGGCGGGTGCCTCAAAAACCACTACTTTATGGTCGCTTTTTTTCCGGCAGCTCGTAACGGAAATCAGGAATAGTATACTTAAACTAAAAAAAAGGAAAATATATTTTTTAAGAAACATGAAGGTACTTTTGAAAACAGCAGGTACGCCTGCAGTTAGATGCCTGCTTACTCTCATTACGGCAAGCTGGTTACATTATATCCGGGGCTAATTTAAGGCTTCTTATCTTATCAGAAAACATAAATTACATCTGGAGCAAGTTACAGGCATCGAGTATAATCTAATTTTTTTACCTTTAAGCTTTAAATTTCTACCGTCTTGATTCAGATCTTATGATCCAGAAGAGTAATCGTCTCCATAATGTATTTTACGAAATTCGCGGACCTGTATTTGAGCAAGCCCAGCAACTCGAATTACAAGGCTATAAAATTACGCGCCTGAATATTGGTAACCCGGCCCCTTTTGGCTTCGATGCCCCCGACGAAATTATTCACGACGTAATTATTAACCTGCGCCGGGCCCAGGGCTATACCGATTCTAAAGGATTATTTGCTGCCCGGAAAGCCATTATGCACGATTCGCAGCAAAAAGGTATTCCTAACGTGCAGATAGACGATATTTACGTGGGCAACGGCGTAAGTGAGCTGATTTTGCTGAGTATGCAGGCTTTACTAAATACCGGCGACGAAATCCTGATTCCGGCTCCTGATTACCCGTTGTGGACTGCTTCGGTTAACCTGTCGGGAGGCCACGCCGTGCATTACCGCTGCGACGAAAGTGCCGACTGGTACCCGGATTTGGCGGACGTAGAAAGTAAAATTACGCATAGAACCAAAGGACTGGTTATTATTAACCCCAATAACCCTACCGGGGCAGTTTACCCGAAAGAAATACTACAAGGTTTAGTACAAATTGCCGAACGGCATAACCTGATTGTTTTTTCGGATGAAATATACGACCGTATTTTATACGATGATGCCGTACATTATTCGCCGGCAGTTTTTTCCGAGGATATTTTATTTCTAACTTTTAGCGGTTTATCTAAAAATTACCGGGCTGCCGGTTTCCGGGCTGGTTGGATGATTGTGAGCGGCGCGAAACACCGGGCTAAATCGTATATCGAGGGTTTAACGGCTTTGGCCAGTATGCGCTTGTGCAGCAACGTACCTTCTCAATTTGCCATCCAAACGGCTTTAGGTGGTTACCAAAGCATCCAGGATTTGGTTTTGCCCAACGGTCGCCTGCGCCGCCAGCGCGATATTTGTTACGAAAAACTAACGCAAATTCCGGGTATTACCTGCGTAAAACCCAAAGGCGCATTTTATATATTTCCCAAGATAGATACCCAGAAATTTAACATCCGCGACGACCAGCAGTTTGTCCTGGATTTACTCATCGATCAGAAAATATTACTGGTGCAGGGAACTGGTTTTAACTGGTCGGAACCCGATCATTTCCGGATTGTATTTTTACCAACGGTAGAAGTATTGGCGCCAACGATAGATAAAATAGGGCTGTTTCTGAAAGACTATGACCAGCTTAGCGAAAAAAGCTGATTCTTTGTAAAACTAATTTTGGTGTAGCATGGCCGGTAATATTCTGGTAGTAATGGGAAGTGCCCGCAAACAAAGTGATACGGAAAACTTGCTGCATATTATTTTAGCTGATGTAGCTTATACTGGGCTGGATCTGCTTGATTATACTATAATGCCTTATGCTTATAACGGGCATTATCCGGAAGACGATGAATTTTTAGAAATTGTGGCGGCTTTGTTGCGGCATGATATTATTATTTGGGCTACGCCGGTTTATTGGTACGCTATGAGTGGCCTCCTGAAGACTTGTTTTGATCGGCTTACCGATTTGGTTACCACCCGAAAAGAAACAGGACGAAAACTGAAAGGAAAAAATACCTTTTTAGTAGCCATAGGCGCAGATCCCGAATTGCCTGAAGGGTTTACCGTTCCTTTTAAAGCTACCGCTGCTTACCTGGATATGCACTTCCGGGATTACTTCTACGCCGCCACCCGCAGTCTGTTGGAGCCTGATTTCTTGCAAAGCCAGGCTAAAAAGTTCCGGGCGAATATAAAGGCCATAAATAAAGTGGCACCAAAATAAGGATTATAGATTTTCCTAAACGTTGGTGCCATCTTATTTACCCAAAAAAAACTTTATTTATCTACCTTTTGCAGCATTTCCTGCAACTCACCCATGTGGGCCTGTACTTTCTCCTGGCCTAACTGCATACCTTTCATAGAAATAACCGATTGCTTAGAAGCCATTTTTTTACCGCTCGGCGTACTAAAAAACTTGGTCATGTCTTTTAGTTCTTTCTCGGTAAACTCGTTCATGTAAATATTAATATAATCTTCTTTTAAAGCGTCCCAGGTCATGTATTTGCCAAAAAACTCTTTTAAAGTAGCTTCGGCAGGCTGCATGCTCGGGTTATTTTTTATTTGTACAGCCAGCATCTGATCTATGCTTTCCTGTAAGTTTTGTTTCATATTCATGGCTAAAAGCATTTCTTCGGCTGCTTTATAATGGCCGGTTTTGGGCTGGGTTTGTGTTTGCGTCTGCGCCTGAACTGCTCCGAACGTGAATAGTACCAGAGTTAATAAAATTAAATTTTTCATGTAATATTTATTTGTGTATAAGCAAAGTAACGAAATGGCAAGCGCTTCTAATATTATTTGGGCCAAAAGATAGTATTTAAATGCCGATTTGGGTTACGATTAGTTCTATAACCCGTTTTTTAGTTTGGGGCAGGTACGAAATCCGCACGCCGGCATCCAGCAAAAAATTAAGGCGCATAAAGTTAAAATCCGTAGAAAGCTCCAGGCCCACGGACCGGTAAGGCGTTACCTGGTTTCGGTATTCGCTTTGGCCGTAGTCATAAAAAATATTGCCTTTCAGGCGCTGAAAATACAGGAAAGGCCCTAAAGCCAGGTCCGGGTACCAGATGGGCATGGCGTATTGGGTGGTAAAGCTGTAGAAAGTATCATTGGTCCGGTAAGTATATCCGCGCGGAAACCGCAGAGGACTCCCGAATATATAATTATCAATGTTTTGCCGCTGGTAATTGCCCCGTAGCTGCAAAGAATGATGGCGGGCTAAGCCGGGAAAAGCAAAACGGGTGCTAGCGGCCAGTAAGCTACCGCGGTAATCGCCACCCAGGGGCGTATGTATAAAATATAAACTGCCGGCCTGTTCGAACCGACTAGCCAAATCGCGCTGTGCACGAAGTAAAGAACGTTGGTAAATGGCCTGGTAATTCAGGCTTTGCCGGATACCATTGGCCTGCTGGTCGCCGAAGCGTATTTTTTGGTTGAAGTTGCTTACCTGGGTGATGCCGCCATTCACCGCTAAGGTTAAAAGCTGCCGGTACTTGGAGCGGGTTAAATTTAAGGGGAGCGAAACCCCGGCCGCAAGGCTCTTTTCTTGCCACCGGAAATCAAGGGTATCCTGGCGGGTTACGGCTCTAGAACCCGCACTGGCCGCCAGCGAAATAACCGGGAACAAACCAGCGTAGCTGGCACTGGCAAAAACCTGCCCTACCCGTTCGTTCAGGTTTCGCCGGTATCCCACCGAAGTGGTGGTCGTACTTAAAATATCCTGCGACAACACGGCCAACGATACTTCATTTATATTCGAAGAAATATTGGGCATCCAGCTGTGTACGTTTATCAGGTTTTTAAGCTTGTTGTATTTAGCTACCGGGTACTCCTGGTTTAGAACATGCGTGAGTAAATCCGGCTGCCCTTCCTGTTCTACCGCCGCGCCGTAATAAGCAATACCGGCATCCGATGCAGCGGCTGTATTTTCCAGCAATTGCCAGTTATGCGGCAGATTAGAAGTTATGGCCACATTATAGCCCAGCGCCGAAAAATCGTTAAATAAAATAGAATCGCCCTGCGGGGTAAAGGCTGGATTGATGCCGGCATAGCGTCGCGAGATGACCTGGTATTGTTTTTTCGTTTCCAAATCCAGGGCATATATATTTTCGATGCCTTTATAGGGCGCATTAAAATACAGGTAATTAGGTGTTAAAACCGGATGCGCAATATTCGCAGTGGTAGCAGGTAGCAGATCGGTAAAGGTACCAGTGGCAACATCTACCTGCGCGATAGTCCGCTTATTTTCCCGGGTGCGCATCAGCACAATGCTTTTTCCATCGGGTGCCCACCGGGGCATGGCTAAAAAATCGGGTGTCGGGCTGCTGATCCGTTTTATTTCGGCTCCGCTTTCCGCCTCAATCAGTACCAACGTGGTCTTGTTTTGGGTGTTTACTTCAATAGCCGCTACCGTTTGGGCATCAGGTGAGAAAGCCGGCGAACTAAGCCGGGTGCGGCGTTGCAGCACTTTATAGTTTTTAGTAGCGATATCGTACGTTTTGATAACCGAATAATTGCGGGTTGGCCAGCGCGGATCGTATTCTATTTCGCTCCAGACAATTTTATCTTTCACTACCGACAAAGAAGGACCGTTATTCATCGGGCCGGGAGTAAAAAGCTTTTCTTCTTCTCCGTTTGGTCTCAACCGCACAAAAGTTGGTATGTGGGATAAACCGGATTTCAGGGCGACCACGCTACCGTCGGTTAAAGGTTGCGGATACAGGTAATCGGTGTAGGTTTCATCGGTGCGTCTGGTAATGAAGGTGGCGGGCGTTATGGTTTGCTCGTCGACTTGCCGCGTCCAGAGAGAATCCAGTTCTTGAACCATATCGTTGTAAAAAGGTACCAGGGCTTTGCCGGTTGCTTGGCGCAAAGCCCGTGAAAAGGTAAAAGGCACGTAAAAATTATTCAGCGCATCGGGCATTACCTTACTCCATATTTGGGAGCCATATTTCCTTCGTCCGTGGGCTACCAGGTGATAGCCGGTAACGTAATGATTAGGCACGTTATCTTTAAAAGACCCTAAATGCTGTTTATTATAGCTGTAAGCCTCTTCTTCCAGCAGCGTGGTCCGGAAAAGTAAGTTAAAATCCGGAATACGGCCGCGCCCGCTCTTAGAGTAAGCGGTTTCGGTTACTACGGCATCACCTTCCCAAAACCAATCAGGTACGGCCCAAAACCCGGCTACCGATAAACCATTCTGCCCGAAAAGGTAATAAGCCAGTTTAGCCCGGGTAGTGTAATTTTTTTCGTATTGCACCACATGCCGGAACTCGTGTAGCGATAATAAATTTAACCAGGAGTTAGTGCCCAGTAAGTTATAATTCTGAGGCGAAGTAGCAAAAAACTCACTCCGCCGCGGCGACCACGAAACAAAGCCATTGGATACTACTCCTTGATTTTGCAGAATAAGCGGAATTTTACGCGGCGTCCGGCCCAGCGAACCCGATAAAGGTCCGTGAATATATTCGAGGGTATTGGCCAGCCGCTCTCCTTCCGGTTCTAAGCCCCGCGGAAAAATAACCTGGAAATGATTGGTATTAATTTGCTGCCACTTTACCGAAGGCGGATTAGCTCCGGTTTGGGCCCAGCTAATTTGCATTAAGGCCAGAAACAAAAGAAAAGTAAGTTTAATCCGCATAACACCGCTTTAAAAGTTAAAATGGATGAAAGCACGCCGGAAGGGAAGCCGCAATTACCCGGATTAAAGCTACTAAATATTTGGTTTACGTTTTTGGCAGGCCATAAAAAAAGCCTGTTACAAAAGTTGGCTGTGGTTTAAAATGTATGATGGGATTAAACCACTGATTATCAATAGGTATAAGGCAATATTTTATTCATCGGATTCTCATGATGATAATAGTTTGAGTCGCTTTACTGGCCTTTTAAGCACGTTTCAATTAGAAAGCCGTCCTGTAAGATGCTAAAGCTGCTTTTAAAGGATTTATCCATCATACATTTTAAACCACTACCAAAAAGTTAACAGGCTTTAAAAGATTTCAGAATAAATTTATTTAACATGGTTATACAAATCTTTAACATCACCGGAAGCTTCCAGCGCCAAATATTCGGCTTGTAATGATTTGATTTTGATCCGGTCGGCAGTAGAAATACCCGATTCTACCTGTTCTCGGCGGTTGTTTAACTGGCTATAAACGTGGTCTACGTAATCCCAGTCTTCCTGGGTCCAGCGCTGCTTCTTAGCCCGCACAATGCCCATAAATAAGAGATAAGTTTCGCGCATGTCGGGGGCAGTTAAAGAAGCTAAATTGGTGTTTGCTCCCAGTAGTTGCTGTTGCCATTCCTGAATTTTATCTGGCTGCAGGGGCTGGCTTTCTCGTCTTTCTTTTTTAGATTCCCAATTCTGGTATTTGGTTTTCAGCTCGGCATACTCTTGTTTCGATTGTGCCGATAAGCTATCCATTCGGCTTTCCAGACGGGTAGTACGCACCTTATATTCTTCTTTTACTTTGGGCCAGTTCTTATCTGCCGAAGAATCTACCCGGTTGGCTTTGTCGTTTACCCAAGCCCTAAACTCCGCCAAATCCTCGGAAACTCTGGGATTGCGGCGCGAAACGATAGCAGTATCTCCTTGTTCGCCATCTACCCCATCGGTAGTAGCAACGGTCCTGGCTTCGCAAGCCAGTAAGGTGCCGGCTACTAAAAATATATACGTTAGTTTTAATAGTTCTTTCATAGCAGTTTGGTAGTATTTTGGTTAATAAAGCTATTTTGGCAATGAGGTAATTACCATATACTTATTTATATCTACGAGAACTTTATGATCAGGATTTAAACGTACAATATAAATGACAGGCAGTTTTCTTAGGTACTTTACTCTAGCTATTATAAACTACACCATTTATCCACAGTATTTATTCTTGCTAAAGTACTTATTATAAAGGTTTTACACCTGTGATATTTAATCAAAAACCATTTCCTTAGTCGGATTATCCAGGAATGTAAACATAAGTTGCACCTGCGAAATAGTCCCACGTTCTGTTGATAACTCCGGTAATTCGTCGCGGCCGAAATATTGTACGTCCAACGTTTCGGAGCCGCGTTGTAATGTGCCGCCAGTAATTTCGCAACGGATAAATATCTTATATGTATGATAAGGCGAAGGCGGATGCGGATGACATTTTTTATCTAATACCGCCAGTAGCTTTACTGGTTTTACTTCCAGACCGGCTTCTTCGTGGGTTTCTTTTACGGCTACTTCGGCGGGCGTAAAACCCACATCGGCCCAGCCACCCGGCAACGACCAGCAGTTATCTATTTTCTCCCGCACCAGCACTATTTTATCTTCTTTAAAAATTACGGCCCGCACATCTACTTTAGGCGTTTGGTACCCGATCTCGTTCGTGAACAGTTCTCTTACCCGCTCTACATCAGTACCGGATATCTCGCTCATAAGTTTTACACTAATCTCGCTGAGTTCCTGGTATCGTTCCAAATCATAATCATTTTCGGCGTAAGTAAGGCCGCTTTGGGCTAAAGCTTGTACGCGTTTAGCAAATTCTAACCAGGGATGTTGAGGCTGTATCATCATAAATTAATAATCTGTTTTGAAATATAATCCGGATTAAATAAAATAATAGGTGCAGACTATCTTTAATATATCATTATCAACATTCTAAAGATCCTGCCTGGTAAAATTTATGTACTATCTAATCTCCGGTACTATTTATTCTCTTCTAAGAGCGCACTCAGTTTGTCCAAGGTGAGCTCTTCGAAGTTATCTATTACCAAGTGCGTATGCGCCAGTTCTTCCGGGGAGTGCGTGGTGGTAAGGGCTACTACTTTCATGTTGGCTCTAAGGCCAGCTTCTACGCCCGTGGTGGAATCTTCCATGACAATACATTTTGCTGGTGACATGTTTAATTTTTCGGCGGCTTTCAGGTAAATATCCGGGTCGGGCTTGCCTTCTTTTACCATGGTAGCATCAATCAGCTCATCAAAATACTGGCGGGTATCAGTGCGCGCTAATATAAAATTTAAGTTACTAACGGGAGCATTGGTAGCTACAGCGGTGGCTATGTTATTTTCTTTTAGCATTTGTAAAAAAGAAATCAGCCCTTTAACCGGCACCATGTCTTTTTGGTGCAGTTCGCGGTAAATAGCTTCTTTTTCTTCGCCCAGGCGATCGGACTCTTCCGGTGAAAAATCTTTTTTGAAAACTTCTTTCAGCGCCACTTTATTGGTTTTGCCGAAAATTAATTCCGGAATTTCGTCTTCGTTTAAGGGTACGTTATATTTTTTACAAAACTGAATCCAGGCTTGGGCATGATAGGGATTAGAATCGACAATTACGCCATCCATATCGAAAATAACAGCAAAGGTTGGTTGCATGGTTGTGTACTAAGTTGAGGTAAGTTGATGTATAATTACAGATATAAAAAAACAGACATACGGTTTATCTGTATGTCTGTTCTGAATATAAGGTAGCTTTTATTTATTGCTAAACGTCTCGTTTCGGGGCTCTTGCAGTAAATACTGCCTTAAATTTACCGAAATAGCGTTCAGATAAGCTTTGGTGTGCTGCTTAGGCGTGCCTTTGCCTCTTATTTTGCGCGGTTGCCGGCCTTCTTTAGAATGCTGTACATTATCGGCAATAACATCTACTACGTTATTTTTCACATAAAAAGTAAGATCGTATTTAACCGTTCCGAATTGGCTGACATTTATGCCTCTGCCAAATAAATAAGCTTCTTCCGGTTCTATTTCCTGCATCACAAATTCGTTTTGCGGCAGGTTTGCGGCTACCCAATCCTGCACTTTACGAAATAAATATTCTTTAGGCGTACGCCGCATCCGGATGGTATAAGTAAAGCCATATCTCTTATTTGTCTGGGCATCGACGGTGCCACTAAAAACAAATAATACAGCTAAAATCAGCAACAGTTTTCTCATTAATATTTAGTAAAACTTATCTGTTACTTGCTTAATAAAACCCTGCCCGAAAGAGTTCCTTTTTTATTTACAATTAAGCCATATTGTGATACACAGCCTGCACATCATCATCTTCTTCTATCTTCTCGATCAGGTTCTCTATTTCTTCGGCTTGTTCGTCGTTTAACTCAGTACGGGTATTCGGAATGCGTTGTAATTCGGCGGAGGTTACGGTCAGTCCTTTTTCTTCTAAAGCTTTTTGCATAGCACCAAAATCGGTGAAAGCCGTTTCTACAATAATTTCGCCTTCGTGCTCGTAAATATCATCGGCCCCGAAATCAATCAAATCTAATTCTAATTCTTCCAGATCCGTTCCTTCGGCGGGTAACCGGAAAATGCCTTTGCGCGTGAAAATAAAGTCTAAAGAACCTGTTTTTCCTACGGCTCCTCCGGCCCGCGAAAAATAAACGCGCATGTTAGCTATGGTACGGTTTATATTATCGGTAGCGGTTTCCACCAAAATAGCAATGCCGTACGGGCCGTAGCCTTCGTAAACTATTTCTTCGTAATCTTTTTCTTCTTTAGACGAAGCCCGTTTAATAGCTGCTTCTACCCGGTCTTTAGGCATGTTAACGCCCTTGGCATTCTGAATGGCCGTACGCAAACGGGCATTGGCATCAGGATTAGGTCCGCCTTCTTTTACGGCTATTACAATCTCTTTACCTAAGCGCGAAAACGCTTTCGACATTTTATCCCAACGTTTAAACTTGCGGGCTTTCCGGAACTCAAATGCTCTTCCCATATTTATAGTTTTATTATCAAATCTTTGGTGATGGATAGGCAAAGTTACGGAAGCCTTATGGGAATTGGAAATATGAACGGTCGATTAAATATTTCTCGAAGTTAACAGAAGCTCGTAGTTAAAACTTATGGCAAGTCCGGCTGCTGTTTTTTAAACAATAAGCTTTTAAGTAACGCTTGCTTTTACTGGTATCAGCATTAATAAATTTTGCTTTGCAAGAGAAAAACCAACAAGCAATCAGAACAAAATTACTCTAAAAATAAAATATAATTTTTCAATATTCCCAGAACTATTCATTTCTTCAAGCCGGGCCGGATAATTATTTTCTGATTAATGCTAAGCCTGAAATTTAATGTTGCCGGCCTATAAGTGCCTCACATATAAATATTTCGATTTTGATAAACCTGGTATTCTGACCTTAGCAGAACGCTATTTATTTTAAGAAATAATAATGGTTTAATCTGTTTTAGCTTTTAACTCTTTAGATACAGTCGCGTATAGGCACTATAAACTTTAACAAAACATATTTAAATATAAAACTATGTCAAAATTAAAAAACTTAGAAGATTTATTTGAGCATCAGCTAAAAGATTTATATAGCGCTGAAAAGCAAGCCATACAAGCTATGCCTAAAATGCTGGAAACAGCCCAGGATCCTGGTTTAAAGCAAGCATTTGAAACGCACCTGGAAGAAACCAAAGAACAAAAAGCCCGCTTGGAAAAAGTGTGTGAGTTAGTAGGTATTAGCCCGGGCCGCATGAAATGTAAAGCCATGGAAGGCTTAATTGAAGAAAGCGAAGAAGCAATTGCGGAAGATGCTACGCCGGAAGTAAAAGATGCGGCTCTTATTGCGGCCAGCCAACGGATGGAACATTACGAAATTGCTGGTTACGGTACTGCCGCGCATTACGCGGAACGTTTAGGTCACCAGGAAGCTGCCGAATTATTAGCCCAGACATTGAAAGAAGAACAAAAAACCGATACTTTATTAAACAAATTAGCTAAAGGTTCTATCAACAAGAAAGCTGAGAAACCTGAATAGATAATTTTTAACTTCTAAAAAAGCCTGCTTTTTCGGCAGGCTTTTTTATTTAGGTTAAATTGGGTTAACCTAATTATAACCGAAAGAGTACAACCCATATATAGCTTTTAAAGCAAAATTGCTTTCGGCTTTAAATAACTTGTAATAAACTATTAAACTTAGAATAGCATGGAACCGAAAAACAGGCAAGAATCGGAAAAAGATAAAAACGAAGTAACCCAGGATAACGCGGAAGGTATTGAAAACTCAACGCGGTCGGACAGCGATTTTTATAAGAGAACTTTCATTGGTACGGGTGCCCCTAAATCAGACGAAAACTTTGATAATGAACGCCGCCAAACCAACGAAAAAGACATAGAAGACCGGGACAACAATGATGGTGATGCTAACACCGAAAACAACTTCTAATTATATTTACATTAATTATAAACTACTTATCCCCGGTATATTTTGCCGGGGATTTTTGTTTTTTTCCAGTATTCCCGATCAAATTTTCCTGCCGTTTTAAGACGCATATTACATATTTTTTGACTCTTTCTTAAACAGACGAATATCTTTATTTATATATCTGATGTACTCTTTATAGTATAAATCTAATCGTCGACGTAAACTGCTTTATAAAGTTGTTGTAAATTGTAGAAATAACTACTTAAATTAAAAATAAGTATAAATACGTATAAAAAGTATATAATCTGCCGTGATTCACGTGAAACGTAATATCGAGCTTGGTAATAAATACCTAAAATTGTATGTACACATGCTTAAATGAGGACTTATCTAATATTAATTATAACCTATGCCATAGGAATGCGTTGAATACCAACTACCTGAAAATATGTTACACTTAAACGTTATTAAATGGTAAGATTAAAATTATATGGTATTTTCTCGCTTTTTCTATTTTCTATTCCCAAATTCTTCGCCAGTACTCCCCAGCGGGATATTACAATAAAGCCAAAAACAAAAGAATTAGTAGCTACTACTTCCGTTAAAGTTAAAGCACCAGCACCTAAACTAACGGTTGATTTGCCCCAACCCATTCGTGTAAATGCCTCAGTTTATTATCCGGTAGTTGCTCAGACAGATAGCACTCCTTTTACTACCGCCGATGGTTCCAAAATAAATAAAAAGAAACCGGGCAAACACCGGTGGGTAGCAGTATCCAGAAACTTATTAAGTAAATGGGGCGGTAAAATAGATTTCGGCGATACTTTGCGGGTTAAAGGTATTTCAGAAAAACTAGATGGCTATTATGTAGTACGCGATACCATGACCAAGCGCCTCAAAAACCGGATTGATATATTGGTAAGCAAAGATGATGATATTATGGGTTATTGGCGCAATGTTAAAATATACCACCTCAACTAAATAAAGTATCTCAATTTGGTACTTGTCCTCTCCTATTCTATTTTGCATTTTATGGAGAGCAGATAAAATACTTTCTTCCGGGCTATAATATTTCTCCCGCAAGCCCAAGACAAAATCAGCTAAACTACTTTACTCCAACCTGATCTTTTGTTTAAACCATTGATTTTATACAAAAGATCAGGTCGGAATTATATGCATTTTGCAGCAACTTCATGGTAAGGGAAAGCCGGGTCTTAGTTATTGGTTGACATTTAATTTAAAACTGATTTTATGTTAAAGAAAGAAGATATTCGTCTTATAAGTTAAATGCAAATAGGTACATCAAATAACGGTTTTTAATGCTATAAATACTTAAATAAAGGCTATAGTGTAAACAAAATCATCAGTCCGCTAGTTAAAAAGACCTGATAAACTTTATAAATTATTTTTATGGCAGCGTACGCAGATTTAAACAAACAATACATAGATGGCCAATGGCAAGAGGGCAGTGAAGCGGATCAGATTGATAACCTGAACCCTTACGATGATTCGGTGATAAATTCTTTTAAAGGTGCCGGAATTGAAGATGTTGATCGGGCTTTTAGATTGGCAAAAGAGAAATCAAAAACCTGGAGCCAGACAAACCCGCTGGAAAGAAGAGATATTATGCTGAAAGCGGCCGCTCTTTTAAAGGAACGCCAGGAGGAGGCAATTGATTGGCTGGTAAAAGAAGTAGGTAGCACTCGCCTGAAAGCAGCTATTGAAGTAGACCAGACTTACAACATGATTATAGAAGCCTCCGGCTACCCTACCCGGATGCACGGTTTGATTATTCCTTCTGTAACCAGTGGTAAAGAAAGTTACGTGTACCGGAAAGCACTGGGCGTAGTAGCCCTGATTAGCCCCTGGAACTTTCCGCTATATCTTTCTATGCGTACCATTGCCCCGGCATTAGCCGTTGGTAACACGGTTGTCGTGAAACCAGCTTCGCAATCGCCGGTAACCGGCGGTACATTTGCGGCTAAGCTTTTTGAAGAAGCCGGTTTACCAGGCGGGGTCATGAACGTGGTAGTAGGTAAATCCAGCTTAATCGGCGATTATTTTACGGGTCACCCGGCATCGCGCCTGATATCATTTACCGGTTCCACGCCGGTAGGTAAAAGAATTGGCGGCATTGGCGGCGAAGGCCTGAAAAAGTTAGCGTTAGAATTAGGTGGTAATAATCCGTTTATTATTTTGGATGATGCGGATATCGACCGGGCCGTAAACTCCACCATTTTCGGACGATTCATGCACCAGGGGCAAATCTGTATGTCTACAAACCGCATTCTCGTGCACGAAAGCATTATGGAGGAATTTAAAGAGAAATTTATTGCCAAAGCAAAAACGCTGCCTTACGGCGATCCGGCTAAACCCGATACCATTGTAGGACCTCTAATTGACAATAAATCATTGAAACGGGTACTGGATTTAATTGATCGTTCGGTACAGGCCGGAGCTAAACTAGAATTAGGCGGCAAAGCCGAAGGAAATGTATTACAACCAACCGTTTTGTCGGGTGTAACCAAAGATACCCCTATTTTCCAGGAAGAAGTTTTCGGGCCGGCTGTAGGCCTTATTTCTTTTAAAGACGATGAAGAAGCCCTAAAGCTAGCCAATGGAACGGATTTCGGGTTAAGCGGTGCCCTGCATACCCGCGATATTCAGCGCGGTATTCAGTTTGCGAAACGCGTAGAAACCGGTATGATTCACATCAACGACCAATCGGTGAATGATGAACCAAGCACTCCTTTTGGCGGAGAAAAAGATTCCGGCGTGGGCCGTTTTGGTAATGACTTTATTGTGGATGAAATGACCACCGTACAGTGGATAAGTGTACAGGTTGAACCGCGGCAATATCCTTTCTAAAGTAAGGAGTTTCTAGACTGCTCCTCCACTTTAAAATACAATGGTACCAGTGTTGTAGTAGATATTGAGGGCATGAAAACCGATATACGGATGTTATGATGCACGAAGCTAAAAGAACCTTAACAATAGCTGGTTAGGTAAAAGCTGTTTTACAAGCTTAATAAAAAATTAATAAAGCAGGTTCACTTATTCACAACATTTGGCTGTGGATAAGTAAACCTGCTTTATTTTTATTTTAAAATCCTCTTTTAAAACTAGCTTTTGGTATAAAAATAAATGCTGTTGATAAAAGCGTGTTAAGCTAAAAAAAGGTTTATGTTTTTAAAATATGTGCCAATTCTGAATTTGGCTAATAAAGTTTTCAAGGGCATTCGGCACCAGAAATATGGTTAATACAAAGCCGTATACTGCTCCGTAGAAGTGGGCATCGTGGTTTACATTATCACCCATTCGTTTACCCTGATAATAAGAATAAACCAGGTATAAAAAACCAAAGATAAATCCCCGAATAGGAAAAGGAATGGGAAAGATAATAATCCCGGAAAGTGGATTAAGTAAAATGCTAGAAAAAATAATAGCTGATACACCGCCCGAAGCTCCTAATGCCCGATACTCATAGTTTCTGCGTTGCTTGAAGTAAGTGTAGATATCGGACACCACAATGCCACCTAAATAAACCAGCAGAAAAAGTAATATGCCATTTTGCACTCCGTGGTAAGATATAAAAATTTGCTCCACTACCCGGGCAAACATAAAAAATGAGAACATGTTGAAAAGTAAATGTCCCCAGTCGGCGTGCAGGAAACCGGAAGTTACAAAACGATAGTACTGGTGATATTTATCAACACTAAAAGGATGAAAAATCCATTTACGCATTAAGTCCGGATTAGACCAGGCATAAATGGATATACCCACCGTTAACAAGATTAAAACAATTGTTATGCTCATAGTTTATGTTTAAAACCCGAAGTAAAAGTAGCAAGGTAATAAACTTAGCACATTTATATAGTAATTCTAGGACTTAAATATGCAGCAATTACCTAAGTAAACCTACTAGCTTTGTCGCTCCATTAAATCCAGCGCCAGGTTACGTAATAAAGCTTTTCGTTCGGTGGGCGCATTTACGGCATCCAGGCTCCGAATAGCTTCTTCAAAATACCAGTTTATTCTTTCTTCGGTCTGAGCCCGTACGTTTAACTGATTGTAAACTGCTGTTACTTCTTCAATTTTCTGTTTCGGCGAATAAATAGCCTGGTTCTTGAATCTGGTTAGTTTCTGTTTTTGGGTAGGGTTAGCCTGGGTTAAGGCAGTTAATTGTAGAAAGGTTTTCTTATCTGCCAGGATATCGCCACCTACCTGTTTACCAAATTTTTCCTGATCGCCGTATACATCCAGTAAATCATCGCGCAACTGAAAAGCCAATCCTACATTTATACCAAAGTTTTTTAGCAGCAAAGCGTCATTATCGGAGGCACCGTTCAAAACGGCTCCTACTTCTAAAGCAAAACCCAACAGCACCGCTGTTTTTAAAGTAATCATTCGGATATAATCCTCAATGGTTACTTCGGTTTGCGTTTCAAAATTCATATCCAGTTGCTGACCTTCGCAGACCTGGGCGGCGGTAGTGCTAAACAGGCGCAGTACTTTGGTTAATTTACTGGCTTCTACTTCCAGAAACATTTCGTAGGCCCGCACCAGCATCACATCGCCACTCAGAATAGCAATGTTGGTATTCCATTTTTCGTGCACGGTTGGTTGGCCGCGGCGCAATGGCGCCTTGTCCATAATATCATCGTGCAGCAAAGTAAAGTTGTGGAAAACCTCTACTCCAATAGCCGGCTTTAAACAAGCATCTATTTCATCTTTAAACAGATAGCCGGTCATAAGGGTAAGCACCGGGCGGATTCGTTTGCCGCCCAATTGCATCATATACCGGATTGGATCATATAATTGCTTTGGATTATCCCCGTACGAAATGGTAGATAAGGCCTGGTTGAATTGTTGCAAAAAATAAGAAATATCCACAGAGTTTTCGGGTTGCGCCAAAACAGATGGTGCGGCTAAGTTATTCATCAAAACCGTAATAATCTTTTATAGTACGGCCCGACGGCTTGATTTCGTTTTTTACTTCTGCTTTTACCTTTACTTCCGGGAAGTCCAAATCCGGCTCCGTAACGGCGGCATCTACACTTTGTCGGCGTTCGGCCCGATTCCGGGATGCGATTTTAGGCCGTTCCGATTTTTCCCGTTTGCCTTTACTGCCATTCTCTACATTTTCCGGGTTCTTGGCAGTAGCATCCACTAAAGTTAAATCAATGGTACGGGCATTTAAGTTAACTTCTTTTACTTCTACCGTAACTTCGTCGCCAAAAGAAATCATGCGTTTATTCCGGCGGCCAATAATACGATAATTCTGGGCATCTAACTCATAAAAGTCATCTTCCAGATCGCTCAGCCGTACCATACCTTCGCATTTATTCTCCTGTATTTCGACGTACATACCCCACTCGGTTAAGCCCGACACAATACCCTTGAACTGCTGCCCAACGGTATTTTGCATAAACTCTACCTGTTTGTACTTAATAGAAGCCCGTTCCGCTTCGGCAGCCCGTTTTTCCTGCTCCGAAGAATGTTTACATTTTTCTTCATATTCTTCTTTTTCCGCCGACGAAGCACCGTTTAAATACTGATAAATCAGGCGATGTGCCATCATATCGGGGTACCGGCGAATAGGCGAGGTAAAATGCGAATAATGATCGAAAGCCAAACCAAAGTGGCCTAATGGTTCCGTTGTATATTTAGCTTTAGCCATCGTGCGGATAGCTAAGTTCTGCAATACACTTTGCTCCGGCTTGCCTTCGGTTTGTTCGGCTAACCGGTTTAACTCCGTCGAAACTTCTTTACTTTCCAGATCTAACTTGTAACCGAACTTACTAGCAAAGGTAGAAAAAGTACTTAATTTATCCGGATCGGGTGCATCGTGGGTACGGTACACCATAGTATTGCGCTTGCCGCGTTTTTTCAGGTTAAATACAAATTCGGCAACTTTCCGGTTAGCCAGCAACATAAACTCTTCTATTAGTTTATGGGCATCTTTGCGTTCTTTTACATACACGAACAAAGGTTTGCCTTTTTCATCCAGCTTAAATCTTACTTCAGTGGTTTCGAAACTGATGGCGCCGTTTTTAAAGCGTTTACCTTTAAGTTCTTTGGCAATCTTGTTCAGGGTATGTATTTCTTTTACAAAATCGCCTTCTCCAGTTTCTATTACTTCCTGGGCTTCTTCGTAGGCATACCGGCGGTCGGAATGAATAATGGTTTTGCCAATCCAGGTATCGTATAAACGACCGGTCTCGTCCATTTCAAATACCGCCGAAAAAGTAAGTTTATCTTCGTGCGGACGCAAAGAACACAACCCATTTGATAATTTTTCGGGCAGCATCGGGATGGTACGGTCTACCAAATAAACCGAAGTAGCCCGGTGGTAAGCTTCTTTTTCCAGCTTCGATTTTTCGTCTATATAATGAGTCACGTCGGCAATATGCACGCCAATTTCCCAATGACCGTTTTCCATTTTCTGAATAGAAAGGGCATCGTCAAAATCTTTTGCGTCTACCGGGTCGATGGTAAAGGTAGTAATACCTCTATAGTCACGGCGGTTCGCTATCTCTGCTTCGGTAATTTCTTCCGGAATAGCTTCGGCATCAGCTTCTACGCCTTCCGGAAACTCAAAAGGCAAACCAAACTCCGCCATTATAGAGTTAATCTCAGCTTCGTTTTCGCCGGCCGGCCCAAATGATCGGATTACTTTCCCGATCGGGCTTTTACTCGCCGACTTGGGCCATTCGGTAATTTTTACTAAAACCTTATCGCCGTTATTAGCTCCGTTAATTTCTTCCTCCGGTATAAATACATCGAAATAAAGCTTCCGGAAATCCGGTACCAGGAAAGCAAAATTTTTAGATACTTCCAGCCGTCCGGCTATTTCTTCTTTTTCTCGCTCTAAAATTTCGATTACTTCCCCTTCCTGGCGGTCGCCACGGCTGGGAATTAAACGCACTTTTACGCGGTCACCCCCCATGGCAAACTTCAGGTTTTCGGTAGCAACTTTTATGTCTTCTTCTATCCCTTCTACTATCACAAAGGCAAAACGGGTATTGGCTAAATCTACAACTCCCTCCACCACTTTATCTTCGCCTACATTTAGCATATAATTGCTATCCTGCAAAGCTATAATGCGGCCTTCTTTTTTCAATTCTTTTAAGTAATCGAAAATTAATTCCCGGCCAGCTTTATCGGTTACATCCAGGCGGCGCGATAGCTGTTTGTAGCCAAAGGCTTTACCGGGACTGGTGGTAAATATTTTTAATAATTTACTTTTGGTTATTTCTACTCCGCCGCGAGTGCTTTTTTGTTCCGGTTTCTCGGACTTCGTTCCGCGGGAGGAATCACTGTTTCTTTTTTTTCTTTCCATTCAATTTAGAGGAAATCTCTTAAATAATATTTTCTATATGTTGTAAATCAGGAGCAGCTATTTGAGCAAAGCTTCCCGTTTTGCCTGCGCCCGGGTAATATCTTCTATTTCGCCTTTCGGAATGGCCGCCAGTAATGTACGTGTATACGGATGTTGCGGATTATTGTATATTTCTGCTGCGGTTCCGGTTTCCACAATTTTGCCAGCATTCATTACCAACAACCGATCGGACATAAAACGGGCTACTGCCAAGTCGTGGGTAATAAAGATATAGGTTATACCAAACTCCTGTTTTAACTTGTTTAATAAATTTAGTACCTGCGCCTGCACCGAAACATCCAAAGCCGACACCGATTCGTCGCAGATTATGCACTTGGGTTCCAGAGCCAGGGCACGGGCAATACTAATGCGTTGCCTTTGTCCACCCGAAAACTCATGTGGATAACGATAGAAATGCTCGGCTTTTAAATTTACCGTTTCCAGCAATTCGTATACTTTCTCGCGCCTTTGCTTCTCGTTAGCCAGTACGTGGTGTACCTGCATCGGTTCCATGATAGCTTCGCCAATAGTGTGCATAGGGTTTAAGGAAGCATACGGGTCTTGGAAAATCATCTGCAGGTTCTTCCGGTTCCGACGCATGTCTTCGTCTGCTAAGCCGGCAATATTGGTATCGTTAAAATAAATAGAACCAGCGGTAGGATTTACCAAACGAAGCAAAGCCCGGCCTAAAGTAGTTTTTCCACAACCCGATTCGCCCACCAAACCGATAGTTTCGTTCGAATAAACGTTAAAAGAAACCCCATCTACGGCTTTAATATATTCAGGGGAGCGGGTGAATAAACCTTTGCGGACCGGGAAGTAAACCTGGAGATTATCAACTACTAATAGAGGCGCTGGATAAGATGGCTGCAGAGTACTTATTGTCTCATTTATAACACCTTTTGATATAGGTAAAGTTTCTTTTTGAACGATATTTCCACTGGGGTCAACGTCCATAAAATCGCTTACTGTAGGTAATATTTTCCTGCCTACCGACAGTTTAGGGCGGCAGGCTAATAAAGCTTTAGTGTATGGATGCTGAGGTTTGGTAAATATATCCAGTACCGGTCCCTGTTCCACAATTTTACCCCGGTACATCACCAGAATGCGATCCGCTATTTCGGCTACTACGCCTAAATCGTGGGTTATAAACAAAATAGATGTTTGGTGCTGTACGCGCAATTCGTTTAATAAATCCAGTATATGCGCCTGTACCGTTACATCTAAAGCGGTGGTGGGTTCATCGGCAATAAGAATGGCCGGATTATTGGCCATGGCCATGGCAATCATGACGCGTTGCTTTTGGCCGCCAGATATTTCGTGGGGATAAGCTTTGAATATTTTTTCGGGCCTTGGTAATTTTACCCGTTCAAATAGCTGTATAGTTAGGTTTTTAGCTTCCTGTCGGGATATTTTTTTATGCCATATCAACACTTCGGCTACCTGGCTGCCACAAGTAAAAACCGGGTTCAGCGACGACATAGGTTCCTGGAAAATCATGGATATTTCGTTTCCCCGGATGCGTTGCAGTTGTTTATCCGTTAACTGTAATAAATCTATTTCGCCGAAAGTGTGGGATTGAAAGATGGCTTTGCCGCCCACAATTTTACCGGGCGGGCTTTGAATCAGTTGCATTACTGATAGCGAGGTTACTGATTTACCGGAACCGGATTCGCCTACAATGGCTACGGTTTCGTTCTGATGTAAAGTAAAAGAAACATTATCTACGGCTTTAACAAAGCCCCGCGAAGATGCGAAATGGGTTTGCAGGTTAGTAACTTGTAGTAAAGGCTTATTCAAATGACAGAATATCTACTGAAAACTGATTTGTTCAAATGTAGGAAATATAGGTTAAATATAATACGGTTTAGAAGGAAGTACGATAAGGGATTGCATAAAAAAAGAGCCAACTTCAAGTGAAATTGGCTCTTTCAACTAATTATAAATAATTTATTAAGCTTCTATTTCGGCATTTGTAGGCTCAGTGTTAGCCGATCTGTCTAGAATGGTTGACTGCTGATGTTCTTCTTCTGTATGTATAGATCCGAAAAACTTTTTCTGGTTGAAAAGGATAATCACTACGCCAATAAATATGGCTGAATCAGCTATGTTGAAAATAGGCCACAGCGACATGGCTTGTCCGCCAATAATCGGTACCCAATGCGGCACAATGCCTTCCCAGATATCCAGGTAAAACATATCAATTACCTGGCCGTGAAACCAGGGAGTAGACGAACCATAAGGAGCATTATCGAAGATAACACCGTAGAAAATACTATCTATTAAGTTACCGATGGCACCGCCCAGAATCAAGGCTACACACCAGATTAAGCCACTATGCGCCTGGCTTTTCCACAGGTAGTACAGGTAATAACCAATACCCACCATGGCTACTAACCGGAAAGTACTCAGGATGAGTTTACCGTAACTGGAACCCAATTCTACGCCAAAAGCCATCCCGGGATTGGTAGTATAATGGAGTTTTGCCCAATCGCCGATTAAATGAATTTCGCCGGGCAAGCCCATTTCCATGTTATGATGCACCAGCACTTTAACCAATTGATCGATGGCAATTACCAAAATGCTTAATAGATAATACTTAAAATATTTCATCTAATCTGCCGGGAAGTTTTGCTTTCCCATTTTATAATTTAAATTGATAAACCCTGGTAGCAGGTTTTATACCACTTCCAATCTGGCTCCTAAGGTAAACTCGTCTATTTCCAAAGTAGTTCCATCCACAACTGATTCTGTTAGTTGAACATCTGTGGCCTGGGTTTCTTCCCGAATATACTGTTCGTAAGCCGTAACCGCGGCATTTACTTCCTGGTGGTTGCTTTGCAGGGATATTCTTATTTTATCCTGTACATCCAAACCACTGTCTTTGCGCAAATTCTGAATCCGGTTTACCAAATCGCGGGCGATACCTTCCTGCTTTAGTTCTTCGGTTAAAGTTATATCCAGGGCTACCGTTAACTTACCTTCCGATGCAACCAGCCAACCCGGAATATCTTCCGACATAATTTCTACATCTTCCGGGGTGATCTGCATCTGCTCGGTTCCTAAAGTTACCGGGTAACTACTATTCCTTTCCAGCTGCGCAATTTGTTCCTGGTTCATACCTTGTATAACCGCCGCTACTTCTTTTAACCGCGGACCGTAAACCTGGCCCAAACGTTTAAAATTAGGCTTAATTTTCTTTACCAGCACCCCGGAAGTATCGTCAATATACTCAATATTTTTAACGTTTACCTCTGATTTTATTAAATCGGCTACTGCTTCTACCTGTTCTTTCGTTTTCTCATTCAGGATCGGAATGAGGATACGGGATAAAGGCTGCCGTACTTTAATGGTTTCTTTTTTCCGGAGCGAATGCACCAGCGACGAAATAGTCTGGGCCAATTGCATCCGTTCTTCCAATTCGGTATTAATAGAGTAATCCTGAATTTGCGGGAAATTGGCTAAATGTACTGATTCTAATGGGTTCCGACCCGATACGCGGTTTAAATCCTGGAATAACTGGTCCATGTAGAAAGGAGCTACGGGCGCGGCTAATATAGCAATGGTTTCCAAACAGGTATATAGCGTTTGGTAAGCAGCTATTTTATCCTGGTTGTACTCGCCTTTCCAGAAACGTTTGCGGTTCAGGCGCACGTACCAGTTACTTAAATCGTCGGTTACAAAATCCTGAATGGCGCGGGTTGCTTTCGTAGGATCGTAATCAGCATAAGATGCGTCAACGCTGGCTACCAGGCTATTCAATTTCGAAATAATCCAACGGTCACTTTCGGTCCGGTACGCCAGCGGCACTTCTACTTCACTAAAATTAAAGTTATCGAGGTTGGCATACAAGGCAAAAAACGAATAGGTATTATGCAAAGTGCCAAAGAACCGGCGCTGTACTTCTACTACTCCATCAGCATTAAATTTCAGGTTATCCCAAGGCGGCGCATTCGAAATCATGTACCAGCGGGTCGCATCCGGCCCGTATTTCTGAATGGTTTCGAATGGATCAACGGCGTTGCCTAAGCGCTTGCTCATTTTATTGCCGTTCTTATCCAGCACCAAACCATTAGCCATTACGTTTTTGAAAGCTACACTATCTTCCAGCATTACCGCAATCGCGTGCAGGGTAAAAAACCAGCCGCGGGTTTGGTCTACGCCTTCGGCAATAAAATCGGCCGGGAAGTTTTGCTTGAACGTATCTTCATTCTCGAACGGATAATGCCATTGGGCATAAGGCATAGCGCCTGAATCGAACCAAACATCAATTAAGTCTGATTCTCTGTGCATTGGCTTGCCGGAAGGACTTACCAAAATAATATTATCCACAAACGGCCGGTGCAGGTCCATATCCGATACATTTCTGGGTGTTGTCAGCCCCGAAGCAACAGCATTATCCACTTCGGTTTGCAAGTGGGCAACCGAACCAATACAGATTTCTTCGCTGCCATCTTCGGTGCGCCAGATCGGTAAAGGTGTACCCCAATAGCGCGAACGGGATAAATTCCAATCCACCAGGTTTTCTAGCCAGTTACCAAAACGACCGGAGCCGGTAGATTCCGGTTTCCAGTTAATGGTTTTATTCAGTTCTATTAACCGCTCTTTTACAGCTGTGGTACGGATAAACCAGGAATCTAAAGGATAATATAAAACCGGTTTGTCAGTACGCCAGCAATGCGGATAAGTATGTTCGTAACGTTCTACCTTAAAGGCTTTGTTTTCTTCTTTTAACTTAATAGAAATCAGCACATCAGTAGACTTATATCCCGCTATGGTTTCATCTTGCCCGTCGTAGTTTTTCACATACATACCGGCAAAATCCGTAATCTCTTTTACAAACCTACCGGTGCGGTCTACAATCGGGCTGATTTTTCCCCAATCGTCGGTCACCATTAAAGCCGGAATATCATTCTGGGCAGCCACTTTAAAGTCATCGCCCCCAAAAGTAGGCGATATGTGTACAATTCCGGTACCATCTTCAGTAGTTACGAAATCGCCGATTACAACCCGGAAGGCGGGCTTATCCGGCTGAATGTACGGTAATAATTGCTCGTATTCTACTCCTTCCAGATCTTTGCCGGTATATTCGGCTAATACTTTAAATGGTATCAGCTTATCGTTGGGCTGGTAATCCGAAAGATTGAGCGCGGCGGCTTTATCAGAAAAATAACGCTTAACTAATTCTTTGGCTAATATAACCGTGATTGGCTCGTACGTATATTGGTTAAAGGTGCGCACCTTCACGTATTTTATGTTTTTACCTACAGCTAAAGCGGTGTTGGCCGGTAAGGTCCAGGGTGTAGTAGTCCAGGCTACAAAGTAAAGCGGCGCATCATCTTCCGGCGTAAATAAAAATGTGGATTTCTCGTTCTGCTTGGCCTTAAACTGCGCTACTATAGTGGTATCTTTCACCAATTTATAAGTTCCGGGCTGATTTAATTCGTGCGAACTTAAACCGGTTCCGGCCGCCGGCGAATACGGCTGAATGGTATAACCTTTATATAAATAACCTTTATCGTAGAGCTTTTTCAACAAAGCCCAAATCGACTCAATGTAATTATTTTCGAAGGTAATGTACGGATTATTTAAATCTACCCAGTAGCCCATACGTTCGGTTAGATCGTCCCACTGGCTTTTAAAACGCATTACTGTTTGGCGGCAATAAGCATTGTATTCTTCAATCGATATTTTTTTTCCGATATCCTCTTTGGTAATCCCTAGTTCTTTTTCTACCTGCAGTTCAATGGGCAACCCGTGGGTATCCCAGCCGCCTTTACGGTTTACCTGAAAACCTTTTAAAGTTTTGTAGCGGCAGAAAATATCTTTTACCGCCCGGGCCATTACGTGGTGAATACCCGGTGCTCCATTAGCGGAGGGAGGCCCTTCGTAAAAAACAAAAGACGGCTGACCGGCACGGGTTTCTACTGATTTTGCAAAAATGTTATTTGATTTCCAGTACGCCAGTACGTCTTCTCCTACTTTGGCGTAATCCAGATTTTTATACTCGTTGTACTTCACTTTATTTAGAACCTTTACTGCTTTAAATTTATATAAATAGAGTTCTTACCCGTTATATCCCTGATTTATTTTAATTCGCTATTTTTAATTAACAATTGGCTTTTGCTTACTTCGTCTGTTTAAACAAAACCTTACAACTTACTTTTAAACTTCTTAGAGCTAATATTTTGCTATCAGCTTATCGTAAGTTTTATCCCGCAAAAATCTGACCAGGCAAAAATAACAAAACTATTGCCTGTATTGTGCCAGGTTTTTATACAAACAAGGTTAAAAACTACAGGTAAAACTTGACAAAGGTACATAATGCCGGGGCAGGAATAAAATTTAACTCAACAGAATATTATATAGGTAAAATTATCACGCTGTTTACATACTTAAACTTTAACGATAAGTCGTTATAGGAGCAGGACAGCGCTGTTTATGCGATCTAAACCCTATTATAATTTTTGATTGAAGTAAAAGTTACCCGCATTTATTACCTTTGCGCTCCGGGAATATAATTTAACTACTTGTATCTATGAAAAATTTACGTTTTATTGGTTCTATTCTGAGCTTGCTTATTGCTCTGGTTTTTGCATCTTGTTCCAGCAACAAACAGGTATTTTATTTCAAGAACACGCCGGAGACTTCTAAAGTGGCCGTTAAGAAAGCCGAACCGGCACCGGTTTATACTGCCAGTACCGACCTGACCGTAGCTGAAATAGCCACAGTGGCGGCCCCACCAACCGAAGAAAAAGTAATAACAAAAACTTACACTAAAAAAGAACTGCGTAAACTGGTAAAAACTACCTTAAAAAGCCTGCAAGATTCGGTTAATACCCGGAAAGGAGATAAAAGAGTTAAAGTTTCGGCTAATAAAGATCGGTTAGCGCAATTACAAACTGAAGCGGAGGAATTAAAGAATTCGGTAAATGTTGAAAGAAATGATAAAAAGGTAACGGTAAATGTAAAACAGCCCCGCACTAACCTGTCGCAAACAGAATTAATTTTGGTAGGTGTGGCAGCTTTACTGGTCCTTGTTATTCTGCTTTCTATTCCGGTGTTAGGAAATATACTGGCCTTAGTACTAGGCTTAGCCGTAATTGCAGCTGCTGTAGCCGTGCTGTTAGGCGTAATCGAAATAAATGGCTTTTAAAAACTCAACTTATTTTTCTGCATAATACCTAAAGAGAAAGGCCGCTGATTATGCGGCCTTTCTCTTTTAAGTTAAATATGTCTTACCTGTTTTAAACAGCAGTATGGTTTCATAGTCTAAAACCTAAACCTGCTTGTATTCCTATTTCGGTTAATCTTTGCTGATAACTTTCTTTTTTAAAAGGAATAACCGCATGTTTTTTAAGATTAGGATTTATAAACAGCGAAAATTTATTTAAATCGTATTTACCACCCAAACCTAAGCTGTAGCCAATCCCCGACTGCGAATCAATGGAATTTTCGGTAGTTTGAAAGTCAATAATCGGTCCACCATTCACAAAGAAATACTTACCCAAACTACAATTGGCATATACGGGTACCGAAATAATGCTTAAATCTTCGTACCTGGATTCCAGGGGTATGCCCATAGGAGCAGGCTTTATTTTTAATTGCATACTTAGATAAGTAAGGCCCGTCTCAAGGTATAATTTACCGGTAATCTGCCTCAAGTATCTAATACCTACCTCATTAAAATGAATAATTTTATAACTTCCGGAACCAGTTAATTCTTCCTGACGCAGTAGTCTGCTATCCGATTTCCCGTACAAAATCCTGAATTCAGGGGCACTTTGCGAAAAAGCCGACAGACTGGCAAAGAGAACGGTTACCATTGAAAGTTGCTGTTTTATTTTCATACTTTTTACTATTAGAATTACAGCCAATTTAAGGTTAACTTACTCTTTACCAAACTACTACTTACAATTTTTCAAAGATCCGCTTAAACGAAACGGCATCGCCGATAATGCGGCGTAGTTCCGTAACCGGAACGCGTTGTTGTTCGCGGGAGTCACGGTCGCGGATAGTAACGGTGTCGTTTTCCAGGGTTTCGTAATCTACGGCAATGCAATAAGGCGTACCAATTAAATCCTGGCGGGTATAACGTTTACCAATGGCATCGCGTTCTTCGTAAATAATATTAAAATCAAACTTCAGCTCATCAAATATTTGCTGGGCTTTTTCCGGCAGACCGTCTTTGCGCACCAGCGGGAAAATGGCAGCTTTTACCGGCGCCAACGCCGGATGCAATTTTAAATATGTCCGGATTTTGGTGCCTTCGCCTTCGGTTACTTCTTCTTCGGTGTACGCGCTGCACAAAGTCATCAGGAATGCGCGGTCGGCTCCCACAGAGGTTTCAATAACATAAGGCACGTAATTACCAATCGGTTTGCCGTCGGCGTTCAGGTCGTTATCGAAATACTGTTGTTTTTTGCGGCTGAGTTCCTGGTGCTGGGTCAGGTCAAAATCGGTGCGGGAATGGATACCTTCTACTTCTTTCCAACCAAACGGGAATTCAAATTCGATATCTACGGCGGCATTGGCGTAATGCGCCAGTTTATCGTGATCGTGGAAACGGAGCTTATCCGGGGAAACGCCAATAGCCTGGTGCCAATTCAACCTAACCTGCTTCCAGTGTTCGTACCACTTCATTTCGGTACCGGGCTGAATAAAGAATTGCATTTCCATCTGCTCAAATTCGCGCATCCGGAAAATAAACTGGCGGGCCACAATCTCGTTCCGGAAAGCTTTACCAATTTGGGCAATTCCAAACGGCACTTTCATGCGGCCGGATTTTTGCACATTTAAAAAGTTAACGAAAATACCTTGGGCGGTTTCGGGACGAAGATAAATGGTGCTCGCATCTTCTGCTACCGATCCTACCTGGGTAGAGAACATCAGATTAAACTGGCGTACTTCGGTCCAGTTACAAGTGCCGGAAATCGGACATTTAATATTTTCGGCTATGATTAATTCCTGTACACCTTGCAAATCTTCGGCTTCCAGCAAACGCGCCATTTCTTTCACCAGCGCCTGGCCTTTTTCCGGATTACCTTCTTTTTCGTACTGGGCGGCTTTTTCTTCCAGCAACACATCGGCCCGGTAGCGCTTCTTCGAATCTTTGTTATCGATCATCGGGTCGTTGAAAGAATCGATGTGGCCAGAAGCCTTCCAGGTAAGCGGGTGCATAAAAATGGCGGCATCAATACCTACTACGTTCTGGTTTAGCTGGGTCATGCATTTCCACCAGAGCATTTTTATATTATTTTTTAGTTCTATGCCATTCTGACCATAGTCGTAAACGGCCTGTAAACCATCGTAAATTTCGCTGCTCGGAAATACAAAGCCGTATTCTTTTGCGTGCGCGATTATATCTTTCAGTTGCGCTGATTCCAGCGTATTTTTTTCTGTTTCTTTTGCCATAGCTGCAAATATATTACTCCGTAATAAGATCGGAAAACAAAAGGAATGAAAATAGATAGATCAACCTAATATTTAACTAATTTAATTATTTTACGTCTAAGCATAAATATTAGAAATATTTAATAGAGTATTCCGCTGCTTACAAAATTTACTTCGTTCATAAAGCATATATTAACCAATTTAACAATTCCTTAACATTGACCGGCATCTTTTCTTTTAATTTTGGCGCATAAATTAGTCTAATTATAACCTTTATGTTTGGATTACCTCCGGAGTTAATTTTTTTACTCATTCTCTGTTTGGTTGCAGCCTGCGCCTTTGAGTTTGTGAATGGTTTTCACGATACAGCGAATGCGGTAGCAACCGTTATTTACACCAATACCTTACGACCCTGGGTAGCGGTAGTTTGGTCGGCTTTCTGGAATTTCATCGGGGTTTTTGCCGGCGGTATTGGGGTGGCCATGGGCATTGTGTATTTACTACCCATCGAAGCCCTCATCGACCAGAATATTTACCACGGCATAGCTATGATTGGCGCTTTGTTGATTAGTGCTATTATCTGGAACCTGGGTACCTGGTATTACGGCTTACCTTCGTCCAGTTCCCATACCTTAATTGGCTCGATTGTGGGTGTGAGTATTGCTTTTTCTTTGTTACCGGAACACACTACTGGTAGAGCGGTAAACTGGGACGAAATTTCTAAAACCGGTGCTTCGTTAATCGTTTCGCCTTTACTGGGTTTTACCCTCACCGTTATTCTAATGTTTCTGTTGAAAAGATTCGTGAAGAATAAAACCATTTTTAAAGAACCGCACAAACGCAAGCCACCTCCACTCTGGATCCGGTTAATTTTAATTTTTACCTGTACCCTGGTTTCTTTTTTCCACGGCTCTAACGATGGGCAAAAAGGGGTTGGTTTAGTTATGCTTATCCTGATTGCCATTGTACCTTTTTATTTTGCTTTAGATCACAAAAAAGATCCCAGCCTGATAAATACATCTTTAACCCGCATTGAGCAGGTTGTTAACACCATTGATGCGACACCCTTATCAGCCAACGAGACTGAAAACCTGAATAATATAAAAGCTAATATTGCTGGTATGCACCAAATTTTTACGGCAGCACCTAATGTACATGCTTTACCAGACAAAAGTAAATTTCAGGTTCGCCGGAACATTCTGTTAATAAACAAAGAAACAGAGAATCTGCTCAGCAGTCCGAATATTTCTTTAAATCAGGTAAATCGCGATATTCTCACGGCTAATATTAAAGCCATGCGCACCTACACCGATTACGCGCCAACCTGGGTAATTATGCTTATTGCTTTATCGCTGGGTGTGGGTACCATGATCGGTTGGAAACGTATTGTGAAAACCATTGGCGAAAAAATAGGCAAAGAACACCTGACGTACGCCCAGGGCGCTTCGGCCGAATTAATGGCTGCCGGCGTTATTGGTTTTTCCACGTTTATATTTAAGTTACCGGTAAGTACCACTCATATTCTATCGTCGGGTATAGCCGGCAGTATGGTAGCTAACCGCGGGGTGAAAAACCTAAACCCAAGTACCATCCGGAACATAGCTCTGGCTTGGGTATTAACCTTACCGGTTTCCATGTTTTTATCGGGTACTTTATTCCTTTTATTTCGCTGGATGTTATAAGCAGAAATTAAATAATAGAGCATAAAAAAAGCGGCTGAATTTACTTCAGCCGCTTTTTTTATGCTCTATTATTTATAGTAAAATGATTACTGTTCGTCGGGCCATTGCACTTCTAAATCATCGTCAATAAATACGCCGAAGTTAATGGCTAATAACTGATCTTCGTCCAGGTACAAATCAATCATTTCCCGTTCAAAGGTAAGGCGGGTTTCACCGGTATCCAGCTTTTCGGTTTCAAAATCCGTTAAGCCATTTTGCTTGAGCAGGCTTTTTACTTCGGCCGCGCTTAAATCAAACACTTTTTTACCAAATAAAATAACATCCGGGTTTTCGGTCTGGATACAGCTCAGGCGGTAATCGTCTTCCCGGTCGAAAAAGAAAGAGTAGCCGTTTTCCCAGTAATTCCAGGCTTTATGTTCAAACTCATCTTCCTCGTCCGACTCCTCAATTTCTTCCGGTTCTCCCATAATGTCTTTTACCTGATCCATGGTATAACCAAAACGGATGTTACCGATACCGGTACCTAATTTAATTTCGTTTTCTTTCATAGTCGTTTTCTTTTCTGTTAACATTGCTTACTTACCGTATTTCTGTAAGTGTTCGGCCTTTAAGGCCAGGTATTTTTTATTCTCTTTTGCTTCTTGCCACTTTTCTTTAAAAATAAGGGCAGCCGCGGCTTTTAACGGGTCTTCGGTGTTGGGTAGTAGGTAGACCTTGCGCGCTATCTTTTCTTCTTCCTTACTAGCCGCTAACTGCGGATTATGCCGATACTTTTGTCCGGATTTATGATTAGCATACCGCCGGGCCCGGGTATATCCCATCTGGATAAATTTCCGGGCCATGTCTGCTCCCACTAAATCTCCCTGATCCAGGTATTCTTGGAACATATTAAATATATGATCAACCGATTGCCGGGCTATCTCCGGGTTTTTAAATCGCCAGAACGGTAATATTTCGGATTTATATGGCTCAACTAATAACACGCCCTGTTCTCCTTTTCCTATCCGGTATAATTCAGGCTGCTCCCGAAAATTTATGTTCTTAAAATCTAAAGTATAATCAAAAGACATTGGATTTTAATTGCTTGCTTTTGCTTATACGGTTTTGTCTCCTTACAAAGTTTTTCTTTGATTTTCAAGATCTCAACTTTTCAACAAACCTTATATAAATATTAAATTAAAATTTAAATCCTTAAAATTTATCGTTCGCTATTAGTGCTGTTAAGAAGTTGAAAAGTTCGGTAAATAAGTTTATTGTTCATTCTATGTTTAAAAGAAAACGCTTTATCCATTCTTTTTCACATAACTGGTATTTGCAACTTACTTGTTTTCAGATTTATACTTTTCTTTTCCACTTTCGTGGATATCTGGTGTTTAAAAAGGAGCCTTTTTGTGCACTCGTGAATAAGTTTTTGCGCGTACGGAAGTTAGCCTTTTCTTATTCACTTTTGCTTACTTAGCGGGTGTTGCCGAAGACTTTTACTTTGTGTATTGCTGTTGTTAGCCACATCTTCCACCATTATCCACACGTTTTTCCCGCACTTATCCAGTACTAAAAGCTGAGCGGCGGCATGGGGGCTGCTATTTCTATTTCCCAGTTGGCTCTTATCTCAATAATTACCGGATAATGATAAATCGGTTCGGCCGGCGTGGTTAAATCGGTATTTCCGGCCCGCCATACGCCATCGTTATCTGCGTCTATTTTCACCCGGATGGTATATTTATTGGGCTCCAGTTTATCTAACTTCAATGCTTTAGGCGAATCCAGCACAGTTACTATCTGCCGGTTGGCATCTAAAATCTCGACCCAGTAACGTTTGTAATTGGTAGTAATTTGCCCTAACAAGCTGCCCACGGCAATTGGCTTTAATATTTGGTATTTCGCATCTTGTTTTCGAAAAGGATCACCCGATACCGGCAATACTTTGGTTGTGTCCAGTAAAACCTGCACGCTTTCGGTGGCGGTTAGCAGCTCATTAACTGTTATAATGGTATTGGTTGGATCTAGTTTTATATCCTGCGGATAAGATAACTCTTTGCGGTTTATGGTGTCCTGCACCAAGGTTAAGGCGTTGGGTTGGGTTATTTTAATAGGAACATTAAACAGCAACTGTAACGGTTCGTCTTTTGCTATTTGTCCGGCGTACGTTTTAGGTTTAAATACTTCTCCTCCTCCCCGGGAGGCTTTTTTGCCTTCGAAACTAATGTCAAGGGTATCAACTAAAATATTATTAGAGCTATCGGTAGCGGTAATAATATAATCTGCTTTGGGCAGGGCCGCAATAGGAAAAAACCTGACGCCTTTACCAGTTTTATCAATTAAAGGCAGCATAGGTGCCGGCGCATCAGGCGCTGCATTCGAGGTTGCTGCTTTAATGGCGACGAGGCCTTCGTTAAAAGTTAAGCGATATTCATCCGTAAAACGCTCCGATCTTTCTACTACTGGCCGGCGGGTATCAATTTTTAAGGTAGTTAATAAAAGAGAATCAGTTTGGGGCGTGATATTGATAAAGTCTTTCTGGTAAGCAATTTTTTCGTTTTCATTATCGTACAGCAGGTTATTATTTTTATCCTGATGTGCATAAATCCGGTATTCTCCCAAGCGTACATTTTGCAGGATAAAATGTCCTTTTTCATCGGTTTGGGTTAAATAAAAAGGTTTATATTTCCGGATGGTAGTAGTATCGTGTGCCGGGTATAGAACCACATTTATTGCCTTTTCCGATGCATTAGAATATAAATCACGCACATTGCCGCTTACTTGTCCCGAATCCAGATAAGTACCGGTACTAAAAGTTAAGCTTAAGTTTTCGGGTTTATTACCTTCGGTTAAGTCCGAAACTGCTCCCCGGAAGTTAATAAAGTAAGTAGTATTGGGCTCCAGTGCTTTTTCAAACTCCAGCGTAAGCTTTTCTTTACTAACTGTAGATTTATAGGTATTATTTGTATAAGGAGTTATTAACAACTGCCGATTCAGATCTTTTACTTGAATTTCCTCATTAAAAACAAATTCCAGCTTTTGGGTATTAACATTAAGCGAGCGATTTTTCGGATTTGAATCAATCAACTTCGGCGGAACTTCATCTTTAGGCCCGCCTTCTGGATTTCCGACGCTGGCACAAGAATAGGTGAAAAAGCTTAAGAAAAGAAAGTAAAGAAAATAAGCAGGTTTAAACATTGGGGTGTAGCGTAATACGTTTTATTTCGGAACGAAATAAAGCTCTTATTTATGTTAATAGATTCTAGAATAAGTCTGGAACGATAGCTTCCTTTATTTTTTACGGGCGATATAAAGCAAGCTGGAGTAATCCTGTGTAGTTTTCCGGGCGTGGATGTTGGATCTAAAACCGGTCAGGATAGATTGAAAATAATTGTTACCACCTCTTTTATATTTTTCGCTGAGTAAACTAACGTAATAAGCATCAAACTTCATGGGCAGTATATCTACCATTTCCATTTTATGTTTTTTAATAAAACGTTTCATGGTAGGCTGCGTGAAATGATATAAATGCCGGGGAATATCGTAAGCCGCCCAATTATCCTTGTATTTTTTAGCGTCTAAAGAATCGGCGTTAGGTACAGCTATTAGTATAAAACCATCCGGTTTAAGTAAACCTTTTAACTTATCAAAAGTATCGTTTAAAGTGTGTATATGTTCCAGTACGTGCCAAAGGGTAATGAATGTAAAGCTCTCTTTTTCAAAATTATCCAGGCTACCTGAAGTTATTTTTTTCTTTAATAGTCCACTGGCATATTCGCGCGCTGTTTCGTTTGGTTCGTATCCGGATACCTCCCAGCCGTTTTTCTGACAGGCGGCTAAAAAGTAACCGGTACCGCAACCATAATCTAAAATGCGGCCTTTCTGCGGCGCAAACTTGTTTATTAAATCTACTTTTTGCTTTACCGTTATAGATCGTACAACCTGGTACGCTTTGTTGGTTAAACCTTTATTGGTATTGCTGTGAGAAATGTAATCTTCTGATGCGTAATATTTTCCGATGTCGGTTTCGGAAGGACGAGGATTTGTAAATTTGAAACCGCAGTTTTCGCACGCTACTATTACAAAGCTTTCCTGTGAAACAGATTTGTCCGGTACGACCATGAAGTTTTTAAATGCTTCTTTGGCACATACCGGACAAGCCGCTAATTTTTCGTATTGCATTTATTTACCCAAGTAAACCATTAGTATTGAAATATCAGCCGGCGATACACCGCTGATCCGGGAAGCTTGCCCAATTGTTTCGGGATTGATTTTAACCAGCTTTTCCCGAGCTTCTTTAGATAAAGCCGGCATATTCCGGTAATCTAAGCGTTCTTTTATAATATAATTCTCCAGTTCTTCCATTTTGCTGGCCAGCTGGTTTTCTTTCAGAATATAGCTTTCGTATTTTAAAGCAATAGCTGCTTGTTCTACACTTGCGGGCAGGTATTTGCTTAAATACAAATTAATTGCCGGAACAGCTGCTGCTATATCGCTTACTTGAATATTAGGCCGCTTTAATAAGTTAGCCGCTTTTGCTTTCTCACTAATTGGTGCTGAATCTAGTTCTACCAGTTTGGCGTTAATATCAGTGGGCTCCACTGATTTTTGTGTCAGGTAATCCAGTACTTCTTTGGTCTGAGCTATTTTCTTTTCCACCGCTTCTAACCGTGCCCCATCAGCTAAGCCCAAATCAAAACCTTTTTTGGTTAAGCGGATATCAGCGTTATCCTGGCGAAGCAGAATGCGATGTTCTGCCCGGGAGGTAAACATGCGGTACGGTTCTTCAGTACCTTTATTTACCAAATCATCTATCAATACTCCAATGTATGCTTCTGACCTTTTTAAAACAAATGGCTCCTTTTCGTTTACTTTATTATGCGCATTGATGCCTGCCATTAAGCCCTGGCAAGCTGCTTCTTCGTAGCCGGTTGTACCATTTATTTGCCCAGCGAAATACAAGTTCTCTACTAATTTAGTTTCTAAGGATGAGTTTAGTTGCGTAGGCGGGAAGAAATCGTATTCAATAGCATAACCAGGCCGGAACATCTTGGCATTTTCAAAACCCGGTATTTTAGTTAACGCTTTGTATTGCACATCTTCCGGCAAAGAACTAGAGAAACCATTTACGTATATCTCTACCGTATTCCAACCTTCTGGTTCTACAAATATCTGGTGCCGGTCTTTATCCGCAAAACGGTTTATTTTATCTTCTATAGAAGGGCAATAACGCGGACCTAAACCTTGAATGCGGCCCTGGAACATGGGCGATTTTTCAAAGCCGGTTTTTAGAATATCGTGTACCTCCGAATTAGTATAGGTTATATAACAGCTTCTTTGTTTTTGTAAGGCTGGAGTAGCGGTATAAGAAAACTTCGATGGACTGTCATCGCCTTTTTGTTCTTCCATTACGCTATAGTTCAGCGAACGCCCATCAATGCGGGGAGGTGTTCCTGTCTTCATCCGACCGCTTTCAAAGCCTAATTGTTGCATTTGCTCTGTTATCCCGGTTGCTGATCTTTCCGCCGCTCTACCTCCTCCAAACTGTTTTTCTCCAATGTGAATAACACCATTCAGAAATGTACCATTGGTAAGTATAACAGCTTTAGATTTTATCTCTAAGCCCATTCCTGTTTTTACGCCCGCCACTTTTCCACTATCTACTATAATGTTATGCACCATGTCCTGCCAGAAATCAACGTTGGCAGTTTGCTCTAAAATAAGGCGCCATTCTTCCGCAAAACGCATGCGGTCGCTCTGTGCGCGAGGGCTCCACATTGCCGGACCTTTTGATAAGTTTAACATCCGGAATTGAATCATAGTTTTATCGGTAATAATACCGCTCATGCCACCCAGCGCATCAATTTCTCTTACTATTTGCCCTTTGGCTACACCACCCATAGCAGGGTTACAAGACATTTGAGCAATGGTGTTCATGTTCATGGTTATTAACATAACCTTAGAACCCATTTTGGCAGCTGCTGCGGCGGCTTCGCAACCGGCATGGCCTGCTCCTACTACAATTACATCGTATTCTCTAAACATTTTAATTGGTATGTTTCACGTGAAACAAGATGAGAGATCATTATAATTCCTTCAGTAAATAAAATTTACTGAAGGAATGATTTTACTTTGAATTAGAAATTTCGCAAAGATAAATAGTAATCTTCTTTGCTACGCATTTGCTGTTTCAAATCATTGGTTTTATCATCATAACCTAGTAGGTGTAAAACACCATGAGCCATGACCCGGTGCAATTCATCTCTAAGGTCTACTTTTAAATTATTAGCATTTTCTCTGACGCGTTCGATACTAATAAAAATATCACTTTCAATAATTCCAACTTCGTCGGCATTATTAAAAGTGATAATATCAGTTAAGGTATCATGATCTAAATATTCCTGGTTTATTTCCAGTAAATAGTTATCATCACAAAATATGTACGTTAGGTTTTCTAATTTAAATTGATGCTCGGTTATAATGGTTCTTAGCCAAATAGAAATTTCATTTGTTTGCTGTAGCGTAAAGTCTATTTCTTCCGATACAAATTCAATAGATAAGTCAGGCATTATTAATAAAGAATGTTAGCTGCACTTTTCGGCCTTCATTTTGAAATTCTACTTCATCACTCAAGTTTTGCATCAGGAATATACCCCGGCCGCCAGGATTTTCCAGGTTTTCGGGAGCAGTCGGATCTGATAATGCTTCGTAATCGAAACCGTTACCTTCATCTTCTATTTCAAAAATAATCCGGTCTTGTTCTACATATAAAGATAAGAGTACATTTTTATCTTTATCGAACTTATTACCATGACGAATGGCGTTGTTTACAGACTCTGTAACGGCAACCATAATATTGCCATAAATATCATCTTCAATATGAAATTTCTCTTTCGAGTTATCGATAAAACTTTCTACAACCCGGATATTCTCTATTAAGGAAGGAATCTGAATTTTTAATTGATTCATAGTTTTTATTGTGTTTCGCTTTCGTCAAAAATTATTTACCGATCTTCTGAAAGTACTCGTTTACCTCCTGTTTATAATAAGGAGAGAAGGCCGGCGAAACTGTTTTTAACAGTTCAGTTTGCTTTTGTTTTGTTTTTAAATATTTTTCAAACGACGGCGGCATGGTACGTGTTTTTTCGGATGCCGTTTTCGATTCTCTTTTATTATCTATATCCCTTTCTTTAACTGATTTCTCAGCTTCGAGCAAACGGGTAAGTATTTCCCGCTGCCGCATGATGGTTTGGTCTGTAAGTCGTTTATTAACGAGATCGGTCTCGGTTTGTTCCATCATCTTACTCAAATTATTCAACTTTTCGCCACTACCCTGACTGCCACCTTCTTTATCTTGCTGCATTTCCAGTTCTTTTAGGGCATTACGTAGCTTTTGTTGTTCGGCGGCCAATTTAGCCAATTCTTCTGATAGTCCCCTACCCGATTGATTGCCTTTTTTTAGTTCTTCTATTTTTTGGTTTAGACCTTGCTGGAGGCCGCTCATATCTCCGGGTTGTGGTTTGCCTTGTTTCTTGCTTTTGCCCTTACCAGCCTGCGCCTGGGCTTGAGCCATTTGCTGCTGCATTTGTTTTAAAGCATCGTTCAGCATTAAGGCCAGGTTGTTTATAGAAGTCATGGTGAGTTGCTGGTAACCTGTTGCTTTACCTACATTGCGCTCTTTTATTTGCACCAGACTTTGCGATATATTCGTATTCATATCGGCAACTTCCCGCGTCACAAACGATTGTATCTGGAATACTTTTTTAGCCAGCGCATTTAAACTGTCTTCAATTATTTTCGCGTCATCTTTTAGCTTTAATTGCTGCTGACCTAAGGCAATAAATCGCGGATCGCTTTGGCTCACGCCCCGGAAAGATTTCATGAGTTCTTCCTGGTCGAAAGATAAGGTAATCAGGTTTTCCAGAATGTCGCGTAAATGATCAAGGTTTTGCTGCGCTTCTTCCATTTCGGCGCCTTCCATTTTCTGCTGCATTTGTTGGGCCATTTGCTGCATTTGCTGGGCCGCTTTTTTCTGCGCCTCGCTCGCTTTTTTATTTTGTTCTTTTTCTAAAGATTCCTGGCTGTTTTGTTGTTCTTTATCAACCTGATTTTCGGGTTCCTGCATATCACCCATCTGGTGCTGGTTCTCCATTTCTTTGTCCAGCTCTTTCAGCTCCTGCATATCCTTCTTAATATCCTGGAACTGCTCTTTCAATGCTTGCTGTTCTTGTTGCAGTTGTTCGTTCTTTTCCTGTTTTTCTTTAGTTTTCTCAGCAAGCTGATCCTGCTCTTTGGCCAGTTCTTGCAGTTTGTCTTTTGCGTTTTCCAGTTTGTTTTCGAATTGCAGTTGTTTAAAAAGCTCTAGGGTGCGTTCAAGTTCTTTTTCCAGGTTGTTCTCTTTATTATTGAGTTTATCCATTAACTGTTGCAGTTCGCGTTCGTTGGGTTGCTGCTGCTGCAATAATTTTTCCAGTTCCTGGTACAGCTTTTTAGTTTCTTCATCCAGCAAGTCTTCCATTAGTTTCTGTAATTGCTGGGCTTTTTCTGCTAATTCCGGACTTTTCTCCTGGAAACGTTCCTGTTGTTGGTTTAACTGGTCGAACTGATTTTTCATGGACGCAATATCTTTTTCCAGTTGTTTTTTCTTATCCAGTAAGTTCTCCAGTTGTTTTTTATCTTGCCAGCTCAAATCTTTTTTGGTTTTAAGTTTTTCTTCCTGGTTAGATAATTCTTGTTTTAGTTTCTGCGATTTTTCCACCGATTTGCTTAAAGAGCCCGCAATGGAGTTAGCATTCGATTCCATTTCTTTTTCGTAATCTTGGCGCGAAGGCACAGAGAAATTAAGCAGGCGGGAACGCGAGCTTTTGGCGCCATGTACGCCATCATTATCCCAAACCTGTACAAAATATTCCAGCCGGTCGCCGGGGCCAAGCTGTAGTTTATCTAATTCCCACTGGTAATAATAAGTCTGACTCAGTTGGTTCGGATCGATGCGGAGGGGAATAACTTTATAAGCTGAATTTTTATTTGTTTTATCGTTGGTAATCCGGTAATGCAGGTTTAAACGAGTCAGGCCATAATCGTCCGCAATACTGCCGCCTAATACCATATAAGCGTAAGAAGCTGTATCCTGGAAGTTCTCAATAGTAATGTCAGGGAAACGGTCTTGTATGCTGCTGATGAGGAAGTTCATCTGGTCTTTATTCTCGCTGTGCTGGTTGCGCAGCTTCACGGCATATTCCTGGGTACCGATTATTTTTTTCGTTACTTTAAATACCTCCTGATCTTTGGTGCCGGTTAAAACCTGTTCCGGATTTTTGAAAGCCAAAGTTAAGGCGTCGGTGGCCGAAGCTTCAAAATTCCATTGCACGGTGCTGCCTTCGGGTAAACTAAGGTTACCGGTATTCCGAATGGTTTCTACGGGTTTGCGCAGGTAAGCCGGGTAAGTTACTTCCACAAAGAAGTTGTTCAGGTTAGGCCGCGAAATAAGGTTAAGCTGGTATGCTTCCGAAAAAAATCCTCCTCCCGCTAACTGAAATTGTACAGGTTGTTGTACTTTCTGGAAAGTAAAGGAATAAGTGCCGTCTTTTTCCCGGGTTAGTTTTTGTTCTTTGCCATTGTATAAAACAGAAACTTCGTTCGGAATGGTTTTGCCCGTAATGGCTACTTTTATAGTAAAATCTTCGTCTTTAAAGGCTTGTAGATTTTTGTTGTGCACCGCAAACGTAAACGGTGCGGCCGGGGCATAGAATTTCTGGTAATTAATAATACGTTCGGTGCCTTGTACAAATAAACTGGGGTAAACCAAAGCAATACCCAGCATTAAGCCCACAGGAATTAAAATATATTTAAGTAAAGGTTTGTTTTCGGCTAGCCGAATGCTTTCGGAAAAGTGGAAAACTGATAATTGTTCAGATTTCTGGTTTAAGCTAGCTGCAATTAAATCGTTATTAAGCGCTAAAGAATTTAGCTGAATGGTATTTAATAATTTGTCTTTAATTTGTGGATAATAGTTACCAACCTGTTGCGCAGCCTGTTCGTCGCTTAATTGCTTTTTCAGATTGGCAAAGGCCAGCAAAGGCGTAAATATCCAGCGCATAAAAGCATACAGACATAAGCCAATAAAGGAAAAAAATAAAAACGCCCGGACAGCATACGGGAAATAAAAGAAATATTCCAGCAGGTTATAAAGCAGGAAAAAACTCAGGATTAATCCTCCGGAAAAAATCAATCCTTTTACCAACATATTCAGATAAAACTTTTTCTTAAACTCCTGCAACTGCTGAAGAATAAGATCTAAAGAAGAATGCTGACCCATAAACTTATAACCTCCGGATGATCAAATATTTAGACGAAAATGCTTCTGTAACACTATTGAAGTGTAACTTTAAGTACTTGGGGAAAAGTAAGCATTTTTCTGGTATAAAACGTTTAATTACAGTAAGATGATATACTTATTTTAATCTATTTCTACTAATACCGGACAATGATCGGAATGTTTGGCTTCGGGCAGAATAGCGGCCCGCTTTAGTTTCTCTTTTAAGTTTTCTGTTACAACTGCATAATCAATGCGCCAACCCAAATTCTTGCCTCTGGCGCCGGCCCGGTAACTCCACCAGGTATAATTATGAGGTTCTGTATTTAAATGTCGAAACGAATCGATGTAACCATGCGAGAGAAAATGAGAAAACCATTCCCGCTCTTCCGGTAAAAAGCCAGAGGAGTTGGCGTTAGATTTCGGGTTATGAATATCAATGGCCTGGTGGCAAATATTATAATCGCCGCAAATAACCAAACCGGGTAATTGTTGCCGGAGGTCCTGCGCATATTTTAAAAAGTAGTTTAGCCAGTTCATTTTGAAAGCCTGGCGCTCATCGCCGCTGGAGCCGGAAGGCATGTATACATTTAAAACCGAATATTCCGGAAAGTCGAGGCGCAAAACCCGCCCTTCGTTATCGTACAGCAATTCGCCGCAGCCTACGCATACGTTTTCGGGTCTTTGCTTCGAAAATACTGCTACCCCACTATAGCCTTTTTTTACAGCCGGATGAATATAACTATGGTAACCCAGACTTTCGAACACAGCTTTATCAAAATTGGCTTCGTCGCATTTAATTTCCTGCACACACAGCACATCCGGGTTGGCGGCTTTCACCCAATCTATAAAACCTTTACTTATGGCCGACCGGATGCCATTAACATTGTAACTAATAATTTTCATTTAAGTGTTTTCTTCAAAATACTCTAATATATGCCATTTCAGCATGCGGTCCTGTTCTTTCAGGTTAGCAGCCGGAATGGTTTTTACTAATTTATAGTGGGGCCAGCCATCTTCGTCTTGGTGGGAAAATTCATAATATCCCGACAGGCTGAATAATTTACAGGTAGCAATGTGCATTAAATCCTGCTTTTGCTCTTTGGTAAAATCGCTGATACCCTGCCCTAGTTCCTGCACGCCAATCAGGAAAAGAATACCGTTTAAGTGGAGCTCTTTTCCGAACCGAGCCCGCAGTTGCCGGAGCAGGTTTAGCCAACGTTCTTCGAAATTTTCGTTATAATCCGGCTGCATATTTTTATTGAGCCGTTTTTAATTCTTCCCAGTATTCTACTGCCCTCCGGAAATGCGGAATAACAATAGAACCGCCAATAAGGTTGGCAATGGCAAAAACTTCGTACACTTCTTCGTCGGTTACACTGCACTCCTGGCATTTACCTAAATGGTATTTAATGCAATCGTCGCAGCGCAGCACCATAGAGCAGGCCAGGCCCAGCATTTCTTTTGTTTTTACATCCAAGGCGCCTTCCTGGTAAGCGTTGGTATCTAAATTAAAAAAACGTTTTATTACTTTATTATCAGCGGCCATTATTTTTTCGTTCATTCGGCTGCGGTAATCGTTAAATTCAGTAACTAAGCTCATTTTGGATTAGGTTTGTTTATCAATAGAAATATAACATTTATATCTAACCTGAATATAGATTAGAAAATTCCCGTTAAAGTAGAAGTATAAAATTACAAATAAGTTCACCGGAAAGATATGCTGAAAGAAATTAATAATGTTTTCCAAGATTTTATCTTTTTACTTTTTCCGGAATATTGCTATGCCTGTAGTGAATCTTTGGTGAAAGGGGAAAATATTATATGTACTAATTGCCGGTTAAAGCTGCCATATACCAACTTACATCAGCTGGAAAAATCGGATAATGTGTTGCTGCACCGCTTTTTTGGTAAAGTTCCGGTAAAGCAGGCTTTGGCGTATTTATATTTCCGCCGCTCCGGACGGGTACAGCATTTGTTACACGCCTTAAAATACAAAGGCGTGCAGGAAATAGGCGATTTATTAGGCAATTGGTACGGCCGGCAACTGCACGAAATAAATTTCCACACCCAAATTGATTTAATATTACCGGTGCCGCTGCACCGGCTTAAAAAGCAAAAAAGAGGCTATAACCAGGCTGATAGTTTTGCGCGGGGATTAAGCAGTGCTTTAGATGTTCCCTGGCACGACCAAGTTTTAATCAGGCAGAAAAATACAAGTTCGCAAACAAACAAAAGCCGGCCGGAGCGTTGGGCCAACGTGGCCGAAGTATTTCGGGTAGTTAAACCGGAGTTAGTAACAGGCAAGCGCATTTTAATTGTAGATGATGTATTAACTACTGGAGCAACATTAGAAGCTTGTGCGCTTAAAGTATTAGAGGCTGGTGCAGAAGCGGTAAGCATTGCCACCATTGCAGCGGCTTAAAATTTTAAAGTACCTAAAAAAGCAAAAGCCTGAACGTTCGGTTCAGGCTTTAACTTTTATGATACAAAGAGCAGTTTGATTGATATTACTGCTTTGCCAGTATAATTAAAATTATTTGTTTGATCCGGTATTAATCATGGCGCAACGGAAACCAATAGTAGCCGTTGCCGAATCCTGGGTCATGAAGCGACGGGTACCAGGCGATAACCAGTAAGCTACATCTTTCCAGGAACCACCTTTATATACACGTACTTCATCCGTAATCAAAGACTGGAACTGGCCTTCTGCTCCCGAAGCATAATTTTCAGCCGGGTCGCTGTTGCCGCCATTGCGACGTACCGGGTTCAGGTCTTCTACATCCTGAAAAGAAAGCGGACGGTAAACATCCTGTACCCACTCGTTTACATTACCAGCCATGTTATATAAACCAAAATCGTTAGGCGGATAGCTGTATATATAATCGGTAATCATGGCGCCGTCATTTAAAGAACCGGCAATACCGGCGTAGTCACCGCGGCCGCGTTTAAAGTTAGCTAAGAACTGACCCTGGCGTTTGCCGTAGGGGTTACGCAACTGATGACCATCCCACGGATATATGCGGCGATTGTTTTGGTTTTCGTCTTCGTCTAACTGGGTACCAATCATGGCCTGAGCCGCATATTCCCACTCCGCTTCGGTTGGGAGACGGTAGTTAGGTAAGCGTAAACCAGATTCGATAGATGCTTCGGTGCTTCCTTCGGCCGGGGCTTCGGTGGCACCTCTCTTTTTACCTAAACCCAAGAAACCTTTACCGCCGGTAGATCCGCCTTTGGCCATAACTTTGTTTACTTGAACGGTACGCCACGCGCAATAATCGTTGGCTTGCTCCCAGCTTACGCCCACCACCGGGTAATAGCGGAAGCCCGGATAGCGCAGGTAATATTGTTCGTAAGGATCGTTAAAGGAAAGTTCTCTTTTCCAAACCGAAGTATCTGGTAAAGCCGAACGATAGAATTCTTCGGAAGAATCTGCTTTAATACTTTGCAGGTACTCCAGCCAGTGAATATTAGCTACTTCCGTTTCGTCCATAAAAAAAGAAGCCACTGTAACCGTCCGCTCAATGTTATCGCGGGTCATGGCAACATCTTCTTCTCCGGAACCTAAGGTAGTACGCCCCCCTTCAATAAAAATCAGACCCGGACCTTCTTCCAGGGCTTCAAAATCAGCAACCTGAAATCCTTCTTCCTGGTTATACTCCGCTCCGGTTTTAGTGCTGTACTTACCCGGATCACTGGCATCAGGGTTACCCGATTTATGACAGGATGTCATAAACATTACTCCTGCCGCTGCGTACGTTACATACTTTAAAATATTCATAAAACTTTTATTCATTACCCGTTAGTGGTTTTATTAAAGCAAAACGGTAAGTCTTGCAATATTATTAAAAATCAGAATGATGGACAAGCAATTCGTTTATAATTTTTTCCGGAAACCCGTTTCTTAAATATTTTATTATAGTTAATCTTTTCAAAAGATAATGATATTTCGTGCGCTCCGCCGGTACTAGCTCCCCACTGCGCTACCGGTACATCATAACTGTAACCTATTTTAATGGGATCCAGCACGATACCCGCTATCAGCACCACCGCATGGTCGTAGCCGTATTCTGTAAAAACCGGCAATCCGCGGTATAAAATTCCTAACGTAATTGGGGTAATGGTAGTATATAACCCCGCATCCAATTTTTTAAAATTTCCCTGATGCATGTACGTCAGGCTCGGGGTTATGCTCCGTTCGTAAGGCTTATTCAGGTAGTAATATTTATTAAGTACAAATTTATAGCCGCCGTTTAAAAGGTATTTTGCTTTTAACTTAGAAGTAAAGTTAAAACCTATGTTCGGCTGGTTTAAGTGATAAGCCGATAAACTTACCCAAAAGTTATTATTATACAAAATACCGCCTGCTTCGGCGCTTACATAACGGGCCGGCTCGTACACATACGGTTCCACGGAGTTGAGGTTGGTAGTACCGTCATTATTTAACTGGTCGCCAAAAGTTAGTTCGCTGTAATCTACACTTTGCGATCCGTAAGATAGCTGCATGCCCGCACTAAACGCCAGGTTTTCGTTTATAATGGCCTGGTAAGCATAAATACCCCCAAGTTGAAAATTAGATAACCCTGCCGCTCCGGCTTTATCCAAAGCCATAACCAGGCCAACCGAAGTACTTTCGTTTTTAAGACGGTAATAACCCGCAAACTGGTTCGTGACAAACGCACCGTTTAAGCTGGGCCATTGGTTCCGGTAAGTAAGAATAGCGCTGTAATCGGCGTGTATACCTGCATAGGCCGGATTTAGGTGCAACCGGGTGGCATATTGCTGCGAAAAGTGCATATCCTGGGCCTGCCCCAGTTGGAGTACGCCCAATAGCAGGCACAGTATTTGAAGTATGCGAACCACCATTAATTTTTATTCCGGAAGTAATCCCCGCCAAAAGCTTTGGTTATGATCTTTGCTTGTTTTACCAAACGTGTTGTCCTGAAATTTGATATAGGCCTACGCAGATTTTATTTTATCCGGTAAAAACAAGTGCACAATAAAAATTTAGTTTAATTCGCTTTTAAATTAACGTGAGTTATGGATTAAAACAAAAGATAAAGAGAGGTATTAAACCAAATTAGCAAGTATAATATGCCCTTTAAGAGTTTAAATGTCTGCCCTTTAAAGTTTAACCAATCCGCTCAGAATTTAATTAAGAAAAACAATTCTGATGTATTCGTAAACCATTAATAATCAATGAATATAACCCATAACTCACGTTAAATTATAGTACAATTACCAGATTATGAAAAAAGTATTCATTGGCTTTGCTATTTTTATTGTGGTGTTGCTGGCTGCCGCGGCACTGGTGCCTTACTTGTTTAAAGATAAAGTTAAAGAAGTATTAGATAAGCAAATTGCCGAAAACGTAAACGCCAAAGTAAGTTATAAAGCCGACGCTGTTCATTTAAGCCTTCTGCGCCATTTTCCCAACCTGGCTTTATCGGTTGATAACCTTACGGTAATTGGTTTGGATTCTTTTCAGCGTGATACCCTGGCGGCCCTGCCTAATTTTAGTATGGGCCTGGATATGATGAGTGTTATTACGGGCGATGAGTTAAAAGTAAAATCTATTCTTTTGCAGGATCCCAGCATAAAATTGGTGAAACTTAAAAGCGGCCGCACTAACTGGGATATTTTTATAACCGATACTACCGCTACAGAGCCGGCCAATACCGATACTACCTCTTTTAATATGGCTATCAATAAATGGGAAATCCGGAATGGTAGCCTGGTGTACGAAGATCTTAGTATTCCGATGGGCATAGCAGCTAGCAATGTAAACCATACCGGCAGCGGCGATTTTGCCGAAAACGTGTTCGATATGGTTTCCGAAACTACTTCTGATGCTTTTACTGTGACTTACGGCGGCATTAATTACGTGGAAAATGCAAAATTAAATGCCGATGTAACCTTAGGAATGGACCTGAATAAATCGCAGTTTACTTTCAAAGAAAATAAAATTCAGCTTAATGAATTTCCGTTTGGCTTTAACGGCTCTATTCTGATGCCCGCCGACGATATTGACCTGGATATTACCTTTCAGGCAGCGGAAACCGGGTTTAAAAATATCTTGTCGGTTGTGCCGGGCATGTTTACCGATAAGTTTAAAGATATAGATACCGACGGTAAAATGGCTTTTAAAGGTTACGTAAAAGGCCGCTTCAATGAGACATCCATGCCGGGTTTTGGTACCGAACTCCAGGTAACAAATGGCCGTTTTAAATACCCCGACCTGCCGCAGGCTGCCACCAACATCAACGTAGATATGAAAGTAGCGAATGCCGATGGCAATGTTAATAACACCCGAATTCAGATAGATAAATTCCATTTGGATTTAGGTAAAAACCCGGTAGAGGCGCGGGCTATTATAAATGGTTTGGAGCCGATGCAGGTAGATGGTAATGTAAAAGCCAATATAAACCTGGCCGAAATGACCAAAGTATTTCCGGTAGAAGGCATGACTTTGCGGGGTTTACTGAACATAGATGGTAACGCCAAAGGTACTTACAGCAAAACCCAGATGCCGGTAGTAAATGCCCGCCTCAACCTGAGCAACGGTTACGTGAAATCGAAAAATTTTCCGGCGCCGATTCAGGGGTTAAACATGGCCTCCACCATAACCAATACGACCGGTAATACCGATGATACCCGCATCCAGGTAGACCGGTTTAACTTATCTCTGGACGGGGAACCGTTGGAAGGCCGTGTAACCATTCAGGGTATCGACAAACCGGCTTTTGATGCCCAAGTTAAAGGAATACTGGATCTGACCAAAATCGCGAAGATATTTCCTTTAGAAGACATGACACTATCGGGCCGCATTCAGGCCGATGTGGCTACCAAAGGTAAAATGACCGATATTGATGCCGGACAATATGCCAATATCACCTCTAGCGGTAACATGCAGGTAAATAACCTGAGTTTCGTGAGCAAAGATTTGCCGCAGGGTATGAAAATAACCAACGCCAGCACCGTTTTCAACAACGAGAAAATACAGGTGCAGCAAATGCAAGGATTTTTAGGTAAAAGCGATTTCCAGGTAAACGGTAGTATTTCCAATTACATGGGCTACCTGTTTGGGAAAAATCAGTCTTTGCGCGGCACCATGAATTTAAGTTCAAACCGGTTTGATGTAAACGAATGGATGGTGGATGAATTTAGCGGACAACCTACGCAATCGGCCTCCGAAGGAGTAGTAGCCGTACCGGAAAATATTGACTTTGTCCTGAATACTTCGGCCGGGCAGGTGCTGTACAGCAACCTCAAATTAGATAATGTGCGGGGCGCCGTTACCATAAAAGATAAAGTAGCCCGACTAGATAATGTTTTGTTTAATACCTTGGGCGGTTCTTTTGTAACTTCCGGTACTTATAATACCAAAGACCTGCAGCATCCGCTCTTTTCGATGGGTTTAAATATCAAGAACCTGGATTTTAAATCGGCCTATAATGCTTTTAATACCATAAAAACCCTGGCTCCTATTGCGCACCTGCTGGACGGCAAGTTTTCTACCGATTTTAATTTCAGTGGCGAGTTAGGCCAGAACATGATGCCGGTTTACAGTAGCCTAACCGGTAAAGGCTTAGTAGAAGTAGTGCGGGCCGTGGTAACCAACGTGCAAGTGCTGGATAAAATAAGCCAATTAACTAACTTAACGGAAGTGAAAAACCTGGTGGTGGAAAACAAAGATTTTGCGGCCGAGCTGGTAGGTGGTAACCTGGTGGTAAAACCTTTTGATATAAATGTAAAAGATATAAAAATGACGGTAGGCGGCACCAATAATGTAGATGGTAATATTGCTTACGTAACGGCCTTAGATGTACCCACCGGTAAAATTGGTAATGCCTTAAATGCTAAACTTACTTCGCTTACCGGGCTACAGGATATTAAAGGAACCGATCGGGTTACCATGAATTTGAATATTGGCGGTACCCTTACCAGTCCGAAAGTCTCTTTATCCGGCAGCAGCGCCAAAGCCCAAGCCAAAGACCTGGTAAAGAATGTAGTGCAGAGTAAATTGGAAGTGGCTAAAGCTAATTTAGAAGAGAAAAAGCAACTGGCCCAGGACAGTATCAAAAGCGTAATAGAAGCCAAGCGCGTAGAAACTGAAACTAAAATAAAAAACGAGCTGGAAGCTAAGCGTAAACAAGCCGAAGAGAACCTGAAAAATAAAGCTTCAGAAAAGTTAAACAGCTTATTTAAAAAACGTGCTGCTACGCAGCCGGCAGCTACCGATACAACCAAGAAATAATAAATATTGCAGATAACCGGAATAACTCCGTTTATCTGCTAGTTAGGCAAAATCACATTATAAAACCAAAAATTATGTACAAAATTAAAGTATCTTTATTAACTAAATTTTTTTTGTCACTGTTCATTTTGACTGTTATATCCTGCAGCAAAAAGGAAGATGATCCTGAACCTTTAAACAAAGAGGAATTTATCCAAGGAAACTTTGGTGATGAATTCTTAAGATATAAATACCCTTACGACTCAACAACATTATCTCCGGAAGTACCTAAAAATTTCTCCAACTCTTATGAAGCCAATTCAGGCAATGGAGTTATAAACATGATAAGAACTGAGACTATTGATGTAACAAAAGGAATTCAAATAACTATAGTAGGTATCGATCTGGATAAAGCAGTTTTGCCTGTAAAGTTTAACTTAGATAATTCAAGCAGAGGCTTTGTAGAAATACAATTAAGAGATTATTTTGCTGCAGATACTATTTATGGCAAAAATGATTCTGTTAATTTTATTGGCCGAAGCAATCAAGCAATAACCCTTATTCTTCAATCTAAGGAAAAAGATTATGTAACAGGAACCTTTTATGGTAAAATTTCATCACAATCCGGATTGACAAAAGAGATATCGAATGGGGAATTTAGGATACAATTAAAAAGATAATATCTGTGCCAAGCATTGTATATACCTCATTAAAATGCGCTATACACTAATCCGTTAGCTAGTGTAAATTAGTATATTTCTGTCTCATTTTTCCCTTGCAGGTAAATGGGTATACTACCTAATAAATAATTTATTAATAAATAAACTTCAAATAAAAGCCCTGATTATTACCTTAATCAGGGCTTTTATTTGTTACGGAAAATAATATAAGTTTGAAATTTTAGGTAAAGCTCCGGTTCATAAAGCAAAAGAAATATTCTTGCCGTATTATTACAGTTTCTGCTTAAAATCTAAACTGCCTCAATAAGCAGTTATGATTAAAATAAGAGATATCTCCCAACACCTACCAGTATATGGAACCAAAAAGATTAAATAAATTAATTAGCGATTCCGGATTTTGTTCCAGAAGAGAAGCCGATAAATTGATTGAGCAAGGCCGGGTAACCGTGAACGGAAAAATACCGGAACCCGGCATGAAAGTTACGGCCAAAGATAAAGTACGCATTGATGATGAAATCCTGGCTATTCGGCACGAAGAACCAGTTTTTCTTTTGTTTAATAAGCCAGCCGGTATTGCTACCACCACCGATCTGGCGGTAAAGAATAATATTATCCGGGCACTTCATTATCCGGCCTCTATCCTGCCCATTGGTTTCCTGGACCGGGAAGCTGAAGGCCTCATGTTTTTAAGCAACGATACGGAGCTGGTACGAAAAATGACCAAAGCTGACACCAAATTTGAAAAAGAATATGTGGTAACGGTGGATAAAATGATCTCTCCGGATTTTCTTACCAAAATAAGTGAAGCCAGCACGCCGGGTTTTCAACCGGACAAAAAGAAAAACTTTGTTAAAAAAGAAGGTACTAACCGGGTCCGGATTGTGCTGGCGCCACATACAAACCATTATGTAAAAAAGTTGTGTGAAGACTTGGGTTATAAAGTAACGCACTTGCAAAGAACGCGGCTGGCTGATTTTACTAGTACCAAATTAGGTGTGGGTATCTGGCGGGTACTAACCGAAACGGAAGTTGAAAATTTAAGAAAGATTGCCTTAGGCAAAGCCGATAAAGAGAAAGCCAATATAGGTAAAGAAACAGATTTTTACAATGCTGATGAACAACCTACTCGCAACCGAACTGCTAGGGAAATTGGTACTTTAGGTCAAAAAGGCAAAGCCAGCCGTAATACAAGCAGTCGGAATAGTGTGGATAAACTTGATAATCCGAAAAGTGCCGCTAAAAGAGCTTCAGGTAAAAAGAACTTTAAAAGTAGTGCTGCAATTTCTAAAAATGCTTTGAAAAATAAAGCTTCTAAAAGCCAAAGCAGTAAAGGAATGCCGAGAAAATAATGTTCATAAGTCTAAGTTCGTTTTTCTTTCAGATTGCAGCGTACAGTATTTCTTAACACGAAATAACAATTTTAAAACTGTTGCATATCGTCCTTACCCTTTAAAGAGAAAAGAGAATAGCGCATAATATTTGTTTCTTACACTATTACAACAAAGCCATATCCTTTATACGTAATAATACTGGCGAAATAATATATACATGATTCCTTTTAAACCTTCCTCTGAAAAGACTTTAGCGCATCAGTTATTAACTTTTGTTAAGCTTATATCGGTGTTAAAAGAAGAGCAAAATAAGTTGCAGGATTTAAAAAATAACCGGCCCAAAGCTAAAGCAGATTATATTAGATGGGAGGAGCTGAATATGGCCCTTCAGCACGAATCGGAAATTACCCGCACCGAACAACGCATAAGTAAACTACACCGCAAAACCGAAGAATACGAGAAAGAACTTATTCAATACATACCTCCTTACCTGTATCATAAAAATATCGAAATAAACCTTTATGGTGATGATAATAACAAACGCTATTCTTTCTTATTAAAAGTTATTTCTAAAAACGAAGTAATTGTAAAGTTATTAGACAGTTAAATATAATTAAAAGTCTAATTAGACTCATTCTTCTTGTTAAGAACAAATTTTATTTAAATCTAAATGCCTTTTTAAAGGAGATTAAATGTGTATAAGTTCTTATTCTGCTTGAATTATATTCACACAGTTACCTGGGCAAAATAGCAGTTAAATCTTAAAAATTAAGCTAAAAGCTTTTTAATTTCCGTTATATAATTTTATATCCGTTATATAATTTTATAGTTGTTAAACAGAGTCAACTGTTAAATGTAGTATGATTTTCCACATCCGGAATTAGCGAAAAAAATGCTATAAGTGAAATTGCCTGGCATATAAATATATAGGCTAAATTGTATTTGCGGAAATTTAGTAATGCATAATCTTATAAGCTAATCTTGAATTTTGATGCTGTTAGCTTTGTTAATAAAAGGAATTTATAGGGGACGATAGACATACCTAATTTCTATATAGTTGAATAAAAGCCCAAAATCTGGTTTCTTTGTATCAACATGCAATTATATATTACATCTTTAAATTCCGGAAGCAACGGTAACTGCTATTATATTGGCAATGAGCAGGAAGCTGTTTTAGTTGATGTTGGTATCACTTGTCGCGAGACTGAAAAACGAATGCTGCGCTTGGGCTTATCGATGGCTAAAGTAAAAGCGATTTTTATTTCGCATGAACATACCGATCATATTAGCGGAGTTCCGGTATTGGCCAAGAAATATAATTTACCGGTATATATTACTTCGGGCACCCGCCAAAACATTAGCTTAAGCTGGGATAATATTTTGGTAAAGTCCTTTCAAGCTTACAAGCCTATTCAAATTGGCGAACTTTCTGTTACGGGTTTCCCCAAATTTCATGATGCCGCCGATCCACATAGTTTTTTGGTGGATTATCAGGATATTAAAGTGGGAATATTTACCGATATTGGTACGCCATGTGATCATGTTATCCGGCATTTTGCGCAATGCCATGCGGCTTTTCTGGAGACCAATTACGATGAGGACTTATTAGAACAGGGTTATTATCCCCAACAGCTAAAACGGCGCATTCGCGGCGACAAAGGTCATTTATCTAATAAGCAGGCTTTGGATTTGTTTCGGGCGTATAAACCGGCTTTCATGAGCCATATCCTGTTATCGCACCTTTCTAAAGACAATAACAACCCGAAACTGGTAAAAGAATTATTTTCTATACACGCCGACCAAACAGAAGTAATAGTGGCTTCGCGTTTTGAAGAAACACCAGTGTATAAAGTTACTAATACCGGAGAAGTAAAAAGAGAAGTGCCCGTTAAGGTAAATAAAAAAGGTCAGTATACGCTGCTTTTCTAACAATCAAGTTGTTTTGTGATTATAGCAGCATTAATAATTATTGCTGGTATTGCAGCGCAGATTCAAATTGCAGATTATAAGTAGTTTATATTCCGATCTCTAGCCTTGCAAAACACTGTAAATTAGTTGTATAACCAGAATAACTAAGTAATTGCAGAATTAATACTTCTATTTTTGCATTTTTTTGTAAACAATATAAATACTTATACGTTTTCATAGGCATGTAGCACTTTTTAAAACATTAAAACTATGGACGCACAAGAATTAAAAAACAAAGCAGATAGTGTAAACCCTGAGCACAAAGAAGGACCAGTAGCAGCGGCTATTGAAAAATATACTTCTAAGTTGCCTTCCGACTTATTTTTATGGGCTGCCTTAGCCTCAATGGCTGTTTCGGCTACTTTAAAAGTTATGAAAAAAGACGATGAAGCTTTATTTGTAGGTCAATGGGCTCCTTCTTTCTTGTTATTAGGTAACTATAACAAAATGATTAAATTAGCTGGTTACGAAGCAGATAAATAAGGTTAATAAACTTTATAATTCGTGACAATTAAAATTTAAGAGGAAGCAATAGCTTCCTTTTTTATTTTATACATCCCTATATCTGCGTTCTTTTGCTAAGTGCCCATTACCGCATTATGATTAACTGTGTATATTTTAGCAAAAACTAATTAATTATACTACCTTTATCTATATCTAATTTCTGCTCTCCCGGTTTTTAAGCCCGAAATACTTAAAAACAGTATTTATTAGCTGCAACAAAAATCTGTTCTGATAAACAAATTTTTCAGCTTTCTCCATAAATGGCACCGTCATCAACTATCTGAACAAGCGGCATAAAACCGGAAGTTTAGGGCAGATCATTCCCGTAAATCTTAAAATTTAATTATGGCAAAATCTCAGAATAGTTTTATTAAGAAGCAACTTGAACAGAATAAGCAAAAAAAGAAAAAAGAAAAGGAGGAACGTAAGCACGAACGTAAAGAAAATTCGGCGGGTGGAGATTTGGCCAATATGCTGGCTTATGTAGATGAATTTGGAAATATTACGTCAACGCCACCTGCTTCACCTACGCCGGAAAAAGAAGACTAAATTGGTAGCAGAAAAAGAAATTTCAACGGTACTGCATTTAAAACTGCTGTTAGAAAGATTTAATATTAGTAAAAATACAAGCAATTCGGGCAAGTTTAAGGCAAGATTCTAAGATAAAGATCTTCAACCTTTGCGCGCGCCCAAGGCGTTTTGCGGAGAAACTGTAAACTGGATTTAATGCTGGGATTATTGTTGAAACAGTTAATTTTGATTTTATAACCTAATTCGTCCCAACCATAGTAGTTTACCAATTCAATCAAAATCATCTCCAGCGTTTTGCCGTGCAGCGGATTATTTTTTTGTTCTTCCATTTATTTCAGCTTTAATAATGCAGGTTAAGGCAGTTTTATTTTACCTGCATTATATTTTACCGTAAATTTTTATACCGGATCATTGTTTCTACGAAATAATAATCGGCATAGGTAAGCGGCACATCTACTTCTGATTTTTCCGGTTTATGACCTACACTGTGTTTCAGGATAAAACCACCGTTGGTACCGGGAGCAGCTTTGTAGTGAGCAGAAGAAAGCGTTTTAACGATTGTCTCGGCCGAATTAAAATACTTTTGGCCTTTTTCTTTATCTGTATATTGGCATAACTCCAGGAGTGCAGCAGCAGTAATGGCTCCGGCCGAGGCATCTCTTAAAGTTTGGGGTATATCCGGCGCATTAAAGTCCCAGTAAGGAATCTGGTCGGCCGGAAGGTTTGGATGATGCAGTAAGAAATCAGCGATGTGCTGCGCCTGCTCCAGGTATTTTTTATCTTTTGTTTCCCGGTACATAACGGTATAGCCATAAAGCCCCCAAGCCTGGCCGCGAGCCCAACTCGATTCATCGGCAAAGCCTTGGGCCGTTCTTCTTTGTTGCACCGCACCTGTTTCAGGATTATAATTTACTACGTGATAAGAGCTGTAATCCGAGCGGTAGTGGTTTTTCAGGGTTGTATTGGCATGGGTAACCGCTATTTTATAAAAACTGGAATCGCCGGTAGCTTTAGTAGCCCAGAATAATAGTTCCAGGTTCATCATATTGTCAATAATCACCAGGAAATCCGAAGGTTTTGAATCCCAGGATTTAATAGCGCCTACTTTAGGGCTAAAGCGGCTGGACAAAGATTTGGCGCTGGTAACCAGTATTTCTTTATATGCGGACTTGGGAGCAATCCGGTTAGCATTACCAAAGCTGCAGAACATCATAAAACCCAGATCGTGGGTAGAAGTATTATACTTTTCTTTTTCCAGTACTTTCAGAATGCGTTCGCTTTCGGTGTATAAAGCCTGGTCTTTGGTTTGTTCGTACAGATATAAAAGTGTGCCCGGGTAAAAACCACTGCACCACCAATCCGAACCGCTGGTCACAAGTTTACCGGTTTCGGCGTTATAATTCCGGGGAAATTTAACGGGCGGCAGATTTTTCATCATTACTTTGTACTGCGATGCCCCATCTGCCAAGTTTTTATCGATAATAGACACCAAGCTGCTTTCGGGTTTAAAACCAGCATTATTTTGCACGGAACAGGCACCTAAGCAAAACAGGACAAACGCCGTGATGGCGCTCTTATAAGTATATCTTCTGAGCATAGAATTCTTTTTTCTGCTTTTAGTATGCGGATTTAAGTATAAGAAAATATTCTTTTTAACCTCGTTATAATTTTGGTTTACTATTTTTTAAAGCATTCATTCAATTTAAGCTTTTCTCCCGATGTAGTTTTATGTATGCCGGTAAATTTTTGCTTTTGCAGTATGTATTTCCAGCAATAAATTAGGAAAGCTATCTAAAAGAATGCGTTGGCTAAAGTTTATCCGGCTGGCCTTTTCTTTGTTCCGCGGGTGGGTATGGCTGCGAGCGGATCGTCGGGCCAATGGTGTTTGGGATAGCGGCCCCGTAAATCTTTCCGGACCTCAAAGTAGCCCGTGTTCCAGAAGCTACGTAAATCGCGGGTTACCTGTACCGGGCGGGAAGCCGGCGAAAGCAGGTGCATGAGTAAAGGTACTTTGCCGCCACCAATACTCGGGGTATCCAAGAGGCCAAATACTTCCTGTAACCGTACTGCCAGCACCGGAGAAGCTACATCGGAATAATCCAGGGCTATCCGGGAGCCGCTGGGAACCTCCAGGTGCGTAGGTGCCAGCCGGTCTATTTCCTGTTGTTTTTCCCAAGGTAAATCGGCAAGTAATATTTGGTTTAAATCTAACCGGGAAACTAGTTCCAGGGAACGTAAACCTAATAAGTGTGGCAATAACCAGTTTTCGGCGGTAGCAGCCAGCTGCGCATCCGCTGTATCCGGCCATTGGTTTGGCTCTAACTGGTGCAAAAATTGTAAACGTTGCCGGGTTCGTTTAGCTTCTTCCGACCAAGGTAAGCGGTCAACTCCTTTCTGAAGCAAAGCTTCTAGCAATACTTGCGCTACTAATTCCGGATCCGGATTATGCTGGTTTTTTTCTTCCAGTACCAAAGCACCCAGGCGCGTAATTTGCCGGGCAATCACCTTATCGGCAGCAGTATCCCAACGCATTTCGGATATTTCTTCTGCTAACTGGCTAAAATGCGGCAGTAAATCGGTTTTACTGATGGGTGCTGCCAGCAAGATGCGGGGCTGGTGGCCCGATTCTAATTGCGCTACGCCGTAAAATTCAGCTTCGCTAAATAATTCGGTGGGTAAAGCAGCCCTTTGTCCTGATATTAATCGTACCCGTCCGGAAGATTCCCGTTGCGCCAGACGATCGGGGTAAGCCAGGGCCGTAAGCAAACCTGCCGCCTCCGGATTTAAAGAAACTTCCGGTTCGCGCAAGCGTTGGCGTAAGTTCCGGGCCTGTTCTTTTATCCGGCGCAGCACATTTTCATCGGTGACAAAACCGGGCGTAGGTGGCCGTTGACCCGCCAATATTTCCAGGCGTAATTGCAGATCAGGCAACGTATTTTCCCGCGATATTTGCAGAGATTTCAGGATATCACGTTCGGAGAGTAAAGAAGCCAGCGCGCAGGCGGTACTTCCTAAGCCTATTTGGTGCCCTCGCATAACCAAGTGCCCCAACCTGGGTGCTAAACCCAGCCTGGCTAAGGCTTTGCCATGGGCGGTGGGGTTTTGGGCTTCATCTATGGCTTCCAGTCTTAATAACAGATCGCGAGCCAGCGCCATGGCAGGTGCCGGAGGCGTATCCAACCAGGGTAGGGAAGCCACTTCTTTAACTCCCCAGATGGCTAGTTCTAAAGCTAAACCACTCAAATCCGCTTCGCAAATTTCGGGGGCTTGCCGGAGGGGCAGTTGCAATTGATCGGCAGCGGACCATAACCGGTAGCAAATACCAGGGCCTAAGCGTCCGGCCCGGCCACGGCGCTGGTCGGCAGCGGCTTGGGAAACCGGGATGGTAGCTAAAGTAGTGAGGCCCGTACGGGGCACAAATTTAGGTACGCGGGCAAAACCGCCGTCTATTACCATTTTTACGCCTTCAATGGTTAAGCTGGTTTCGGCAATACTAGTTGCCAGCACTACTTTGCGGCGGCCTGCTGGAGCCGGTTTAATAGCTGTTTGTTGCTGCTGCAAGCTAAGTTCACCGTGTAATAAATGCAGATCAGTGGTTGGGGGTAATCTCTCTTCTAATTGCTGGGCAATTTTACGCATTTCACCTAAACCCGGCACAAATACCAGTACATCGCCTTCCGGATTCTTAGTTAAAGCTTGCTGAATAGCTTTGGGCACCAGGTTCGCCAATCTTTCGGCAGGGCGTTGGCTAGCAGCGGCAACTTCGGCAGGAGTTAAATAAAAAGTTTCCACGGGGAACATCTGCCCGGCGCTGCGAATTACGGGCGCTTCCAGCCACGCTCCTATGGCGGTTGCATCTAAAGTAGCACTCATCACCAGTAGGCGCAGGTCGGGCCGTAAAACTGCCTGGGCATCCAGCGTTAAGGCTAAACCCAGATCTGCTTGCAAGCTGCGTTCGTGAAACTCATCAAATACAATAGCTGCAATATTTTCCAGGGCCGGGTCGTCTTGCAGCAAACGGGTAAGAATTCCTTCAGTTACTACTTCAATGCGGGTTTTACTCGAAATGGCCTGCTCCATGCGTACCCGGTAACCAACCGTTTGCCCTACGGGTTCGCCTAGTAAGTCGGACATACGTTGGGCAGCGGCCCGGGCCGCTAGTCGCCGGGGTTCCAGCATTATTATTTTACCATCGTTTCGCCAGGCAGCTTCCAGCAAAGCAAGCGGTACCAAAGTAGTTTTACCGGCTCCGGGCGGCGCCTCTAATACAGCGCGGGAGTTAACTGCTAAAGCTTCCAGCAGCCCGTCTAAAGCTTCTTTAACGGGTAAATAGGGTAAGTTTGAAAATAAATCAGGAGCTGTCATTTATCCCAAAGATCAGCATTCTTTTTGGAAATTTATACTCTCAGTAGTTATACAACAACAGCGCTACTTGCCGGAATCGGGAAACTAAAAGTTTTCTTAATTCAGGCAAGTAGCGTTGAATATGTTATATAAAGTAATTCATATTACGCAAGGGTAATGTTTTATCAGATGCGTGCAGCAGTTATAAGCGAGTATCTTTTGAAAGATTACATCTTTCAAGGTACTGGTGCTAACTGGCTTCTACGGCCTAAGTTGCCTCAAGGCCGGCGGGCCCCGTCTCTGGGAGAGTTGGGCTATTTCCCCTTTCCTCCTGCGTCGGAAGGCAGGGAAATGCAGCACCGGGAAATTAGCAAATACTTCTGCCAGCAGGCCCTCTTCCCAGAGACTAGCATTATACTCTAATACAACGGGTTTTCTTAACTTATTTTTCCTGACAAAAGCTGATAGCCAATCTATAGGAACATAAATCTCTTACGATATAAGCTTAGGGAGATGCTACCCTTTTATTCTGCCAGCAATTAATCTTCAAAGTGCAGTTTTAGAAGTATATGGTTCCTCTCCTGCTTATATTGCAGATTAACACGTCAACCTAAACCTGTTGAAAGATGTAATTTTACCACGTATTCGGTAAGCATTAGATCCTGTAACAGGCTCAGGAGGGCGATTCTTTTTAATAATTTCTGTTTAGTTATCAGTATTACAATTCTGATTAGTTATAATTTCTCCGGATCAATGGTTTCGATGGTGCCATCGGGCCGGTAAGTAAGTTCGGTAACCTTAACGCTGCGTAAATGGGTTTGTCCACCCGACAGTTTACTATCGTGGTAAAATAAATACCATTTGCCTTTAAATTCTACAATAGATTGGTGATTGGTCCAGCCAACAACCGGTTTCAGGATTACGCCCTGGTAAGTAAACGGGCCGTAAGGGTTATCGCCAATGGCATACGCAATATTGTGGGTATCGCCGGTTGAATAAGAAAAATAATATTTGCCTTTGTATTTATGCAGCCAAGAAGCCTCAAAAAAGCGCCGGTCGTGGTCTTTGGTTAACAAAGGTTTTCCTGTCTCATCCAGAATAACCACATCTTTTACCGGTTCGGCAAACGACTTCATATCGGCGCTCAGGCGGGCCACTTTGGCAGTTAAACCTGGTTCATTATCTTGCTGCAAATCGGTGGCCGAGCCATTCGGATCGTACTGGCCATTTTGCCAGCGTTGTAATTGTCCGCCCCAGATGCCGCCAAAATACATGTACGACTGTCCGTCAGTATCGGTAAAAACAGCCGGATCAATGCTGAAACTGCCGGCTATCGGTTGCGGTTCCGGTTTAAAAGGGCCGCTGGGAGATGAACTGGTAGCCACACCAATATGAAATACATCGGATTTATCTTTAACCGGGAAATATAAATAATAGGTGCCGTTTTTATAAGCGGCATCGGGTGCCCACAATTGCCGGCCGGCCCAAGGAATATCTTTTATATCTAAAGCTACACCGTGATCGGTAACTTTGCCGCCTATTTTATCTATAGAAAGTATATGATAATCGGTCATGGCAAAATGCCCGCCGTCATCATTCATGGCCACATTCGATTCTATGTCGTGGGATGGATAAATATAAATTTTACCGTTAAACACGTGCGCCGAAGGGTCGGCGGTATAGATATGGGTAACCAAAGGCTCAGAGGAAAGTTTTTGCCCACTGGCGGCAGTTTTGTTGCTTTGGCAGGCACTAGCCAACCCACAAGTAACAGCTAAAAGGGTTATAGAATTTTTTAGATGCGGATAATTAATCATGGTTTTGTATTTAGTATATTAAGGTGGTTATTATATTAAAACAACCGCGCAGAAAAGGTTACCAACCTTCGGCCCGGCAGATACCTAATTGCAAGCCGCGTAATTCGGCCAAGCCCCGCATCCGGCCAATACACGAATATCCCGGATTGGTAACTTTGTTTAAATCGTCCATCATCTGGTGTCCGTGGTCGGGCCGGAAAGGAATGGATTTAGCTACGGTTTGTTGAATAGTAAGTATTTCTTTCATCACGGCATACATATCTACATCGCCGCCTAAATGATCGTCTTCATAGAAATTACCGTGCTCATCTTTCGTAACATTGCGTAAGTGTACAAAGTGGACGCGGTCGCCTACTGCTCGGGCCATTTCGGGTAGATTATTCTGCGGATTGGCCCCCAAAGAACCGGTGCAGAAACAAATACCGTTACTCTGATTCGGAACGGCCGACAGAATATATTTCAGATCATCGGTGGTACTAACAATGCGGGGCAAACCCAGAATATTAAATGGCGGATCATCGGGGTGAATGGCCAACTTTAGACCTAATTCGTCGGCTAGGGGCGCTATTTCCTGCAGAAAGTATTTCAGGTTTTCGCGCAGCACATTCGCGTCAATATTTTGGTACCAAGCCAGTTTTTCCCGCATTTGCGCCAGGGTTTGCTTTTTCTCTCCCGGAATGCCGAACATGACAATATTGGCAATATGATTAAGTTGCTCCTGGGAATATTGCTTGAACCGGTTTTCGGCTTCCTGCAGCACGTACGAACTATAATCCTGCTCCGCATTTTCCCGCTGCAGAATATGGATATCAAATACGGCCAGGTCGAACCAATTGAAATATAAAGCCCTGGAACCATCCGGCATTACTAAATCCAGGTCGGTACGGGTCCAGTCGTTTACCGGCATAAAGTTGTAGGTAACTATTTTTATACCGCAAGCCGCTATATTGCGCAACGATTGTTTATATAAATCGATGTAGTGCTGGTAATTATGAGTGCGGGTTTTAATAGATTCGTGAATGGTAACACTTTCTACTACATCCCAAGTTAAACCAGCCGCTTCAATTTCGACCTTTCGCTTTTGTATTTCTGCTACGGGCCAAACTTCGCCGTGGGGTATATGGTGTAAAGCCGATACAATTCCTTCAGCTCCGGTTTGCCGGATATCCTGTAGCGTTACCGGATCCTGTGGGCCAAACCAGCGCCATGTTTGTCGCATTTTCATAGTTGTAATAAGTAATAAGTAATAAGTAATAAGTAATAAGTTTTATATAGCGTAAACACCCCGCAAGGAAATCAGGAAAAGATAACTGTTCACTGATAACTGTTTACTGAATTACACGCCTGAAAATATGTGAAATCCGCCGTCAACGCAGATTACTTCGCCACTTACAAATTTAGAAGCATCGCTCAAAAGCCAGATTAAAGCTCCATTCAGTTCTTCGGGTTCGCCAAACCTTTTGTAAGGCGTATTCCGGATAACCGCTTCGCCGCGGGCGGTGTAGCCATCTTCGGTGGTTAATAAATGCCGGTTTTGCTTCGTTACAAAAAAACCGGGCGCAATGGCATTCATCCGGATTTTATCGCCGTACCGGTTCGCTAATTCCACGGCCATCCAGCGAGTATAATTATCAATAGCGGCTTTGGCCATGGAATAACCCAGCACCCGGGTAATAGCCGTGAGCGCCGCCATAGAAGAAATATTTACAATGGTACCCCCATTTTCGGTCATGTGGCGGCCGAAGATGGAAGTGGGCAGAATAGTACCGTACAGATTCAGATCGAAGGCTTCTTTCAGCGCCTCAATATTGATATTAAAGATATCCTGATCCGGAGCAATAACCGCCGCGGCCACATTGCCTCCGGCCCCATTTACCAAACCATCGATGCGGCCATATAGCGCTAATATCTGGTCGCAGGCTTGCTGCAAATCGGCTTCGTTTAGTACATCAGCCTTAATGAAAACGGCATCTCCGCCGGTTTCCTTTACTTCCTGGGCGCGTTCCTGGCCTACTTCTTCGTTGCGGCCAATAATTACTACTTTGCCGCCGGCTTCCGCAATGGCTTTAATAAATGCTCCTCCCAGAATACCGGTTCCGCCGGTTACTACAATAATTTTATCTTTAATCGAAAACATTTAATAACTTTTAAATTGATGATTTATTTAATTTTAATAATTACACGCTTGCTATTCTAATTTAGGTTAACTCTTAAAACTAAATACGGCATAAAGTATGATATATTTATTAAACTTTGTATTGATTATCGAACAGGGTCATTTATAGTAGCGATATAAACTTTCGAATAATCAAGTTTTTAGCCTAGCTTGCTACAAATTGCATTTCTTGGAAAATATATTTTAAATAAGTGGGGCTTCATAAGATTGCTTGTCGTGGCCTAATGTAGTAACCTAAACGGTACCGCTGTCGAAATATTGGTACCAGGCAGCCGGACAATAATCTAAAAAGAACCGGCTGAAGCGGTAATTTTTTAGCTTCATTTTTGTTCAAAGAATTCATTGTCTTTACAACATTCTCAGCCCATTTCTTCCCATTTTTATAAGCTACTACTTTTAATTCTCCCCCTCTTTCACCAAAGCAACAATATATCATAAAAGGTTATTATGACTAAAAAGAATGGCTACCCAATTTGAGCAGCCATTCTTTTTAGTCATGATTTATGAGTTTAATTATAGCCAGGATTCTGATAAATACCTGTAGCGCCTTCCATCGCATCAAGCTGCCCTTGCGGAATGGGGCGCAGGTAGTGATAAGGTTCAATATTGCGCGTTACCGTTTGAGGGGTATGGTCTCCGTAGGTGTTTCCAGCAATTTCATAAGTAGAAGCAAGTTCTTCCCATTTTTGTGTACGTACCAAATCGAACCAACGGTAACCTTCCCCATAATATTCCCGCGAACGTTCTGCCAAAATATAGTTAATGTCTATTGTTGCCGGCGTAGCCGCCGCCATTGCTGCGCTGTTGTCCTCTATTTTTGCCGTATTCCCGTTGTTGTCCCAGTGCCACTTGCCAGCGCGCGCCCGAATTACATTTATTAAATCTCTGGCACTTTTGCCAGCTACTGTAGTTGCGCCTTTCACAGCGGCTTCGGCGGCTATAAAGTATAGCTCCGAGAATTTGGCAATATTAAAAGGACGGGTACTGGCGGCATTTGGTTGTCCCAATCCGGTGCCATTGTCGGTTCGGTAAGGACCCAACTTCCAAAGTCCAGGGTAAACAATTCTGCTTATGCCGCGTGGCGCTATCACAAAATCAGATCTTCCGGATAATTCTCCTGCACCTACACCGCTTTTACCTGCTCCGCTAGGGTAGCTAATTGATGTCGATGGTTGTTCGTCCAGAAAAGTCAGGATGGCCCCACCCGGAGAAACCGGCAACCCGTTCGCGTTATACACAACATCTGCATTTACACCTGCTTTTGGCCAGTTGGCACGGTAAACGGTTATAAAAGTACCGTCGTAGCGCGAGTCGTTTGTTTTATCGGCAAAGGTGTTTGTAACTACGCCGATAGTAGGAGCCATACGTGTCCAGGGGCGTCCCAAGTCTTGTGATGCTTCCCGCTGAACAGAACTTATTGCACTAGTCCAGTCTGGTTTAGTAGCGCTTCTAATGTTGGTATAGTTCCATGTCATCATCCAACCGGCAAAATTTTCGGGGGCGGCGCCATTGCTATAAGTAAGGCTCGATGCATTATAAAATTCGCTTGTTTCCGTATGTTCGGCGTATAGCATAATTTCGCTGTTGCGATCGTTTGAACCCAGGTTAACGTCATAGTATGTATCCTGTAAACGATAAGGTCCCGGATTGTCGATGCCAGCTGTTGCTACGTCGTATGCCTGCTGAAAATACCACTGGGCATCATGCCCGTCAGGGTCGGTTCGGGGAGTTTCCGGATAAGTAGGAATGTTGTTGGGGTTTTCCAACCACCATGCGTAAGTCAGGTAAGCTTTAGCCAGATAAAGTCTTGCGAGCGTTTGAGTTATCCCCCCGGTAACACGTGGGTTTGCCGGTAAATCTTCTACCGTCCTCAGCAGATCCGGGAAAATGGCTCTAGTATAGACCTCTGGTACTGTGTTGCGCACAGAGGATCTTGAAGGGCTTGTGTTAAACTTCAGTTCTCCTGCGCCCAAATCCAGAGGCACACCGCCGAACGTTTGTACCAATTGAAAGTAGTCGAACCCGCGGAAGAACCTAGCTTCGGCAATCAGCGCATCCGAAATAGTGCCTACTGCGGCGGCATTTTCAATTACACCATTGGCAGTGTTAATGTTAGAGAATGCGGCTCCCCACAATACATCGGCACGGCTGTCTGTGGAAGTAATTTCCCCTCGACCAGAAAGATCCATTACCAGAAAGTTTTGGTCGGCACTCTGCGCATAGGTTACTTCGTCGGTACCGGTTTCGGTGGTGTTATAGTAGTAGGCTTGCCCGTAAATGTAGCGTAAATGAGCGTACATAGATGTTAATCCACCCCGAATACCTGTCTCGGTTTGGAAGAATTCGGGTGTATAAATAGCGCGGGGCTGTTCTTCCAAAATATCCTTACAAGACGATACGGATAGCGCCATCATTAAGGCTGTTCCTATAAAAGCTTTATTTTTTATAAATTTCATCTTTCTCTTTTTAAAATGTGACATTAAGACCAATTAAGTAGTTGCGCGTAGATGGAGCGTTAGTGCCAATCGTAAGCAGGCGGCTTGGGGTGCCACTACCAGTTGATGCCACATTTTGGTCGGCGTATGAGTTGGTTTCAGGGTCCATACCTGATTCTCTGTGGTAAGGTGAGAACATAACAAACGGGTTTTGCGCTGTGGCGTAAAGCCTCAGGTTGCTGATACCTACTTTTTCCAGCCAATTGTTGCTCTCAAAGTTATAACCAAGTGTGATGGTGCGCATCTTCAGGTATGAGGCATCAAAGTAACCCAGGGTACTGCCGTATTTAGGGTTGTCGCCACTTCTTATGCCTGCTGGATTTGGATACTTGGCGTCGGTGTTCTCCGGTGTCCAGTAGTCCACGCTTACATTATTCCGGCGTCCGTTCATCATATTAAGGTATCCGGCCGATCCGTAGAGCGTGCTGTTGAGGATTCCGCCGTGCTGAAAGGCTGCCACAACAGTCAGGTCAAAGCCTTTATACCCTACACGGGTGTTGAAGCCCCCTTGGAAATCAGGATTTGCGTTCAGGATTTGACGGTCATCGGGTCCAATTTGCCTTGTTGGCGTACCATCGGCATTGTAATCTCCGGTATATTTCACCTTGATCATACCTACAGTACCACCCGGCTCCAGAATATCCCGGTACGGGTCTTCCTCTTGCCAGAGGCCAATTCTCTCATAGTCGTAGATGACATTGACAGGATGGCCTACAAACAACCAGTTGGTTCTATCTTCCTCTGCCCCAGAAGCAAGAGATGTGATTTTGTTACGGTTACCATATATATTAACACCAGCTTCCCATGTCCAGCCGTTCAGATTATCCAATATTATGCCGTTAAGCGAGAACTCCAATCCTTTATTTTGGATTGCTCCTATATTTGCCGTGTAGCTGTTCACGCCCGATGTAGCAGGCAGACCAAGGCTCAGCAAAATATCTTCGGTATTTGTTCTATAGTACTCTATTGTACCTGAAAGGCGGTTGTTCAGGATAGCGAAATCCAATCCATAGTTCCAAGTCTTAGAATATTCCCATCCCAATAATGGGTTAGGCAGCTCCGTTACATAGTAACCGGTTGCGTAATTATCAGGGCCAAAGTTGTAAGGCCTGGTGCTCAAACGCCCAAGAGTAGAGTAAGGGGCAATGCCCTGGTTAGAGGTTTGTCCGTAGCCCACACGCAGTTTCAACATGTTTACAAGGCTTACATCCTGCATAAACGATTCTCTGGCAATGTTCCATCCGGCTGAAATAGCAGGATAGGTATTCCATTTATGTCCTTGGGCCAATCGGGAAGATCCATCAGAGCGTACAGTAACACTTAGCATATAGCGGTCATCATAAGAGTACATAGCGCGTCCCATCCACGACAACAATCCCCACTGTGTATATTCCTGGTCGTTAGGATTAACTATGATTTCTTCGGCAGCCTGTCCTATGTTGTAGAACTGGAAAGCGTCGGAGGGAATATCTCTTCCTGCAATGCGTGATCTGTTATATCGCTCTTGGGAGGCAGAATATAACCCTACTACATTCACGTTGTGCTTTTCTGCAAAGGTGCGGTCATACGTCAGCAGGTTTTCAATGGTCCAGTTAGTAGTAACTCGGTTATCCAGAGAAGCACTAGAAAAGGTGGCTGGGTCAATAGCGTTTATTCCTGCTGCAGTGTAGGCACCTCCCTGGCTCTGGCGGTAATTCAGGCCAAGGTTGGCACGGTACTTTAAGCCCTCCACTCCCGGAATTTGCACTTCGCCGTAGAGGGTGTTGTAGGTGGCAAAAGCCCTGGTCTCATTTAGCCATAAGTCATCCAAACCTCCTCCTTCTAACATATCTCTTGTATATAACCATGTTTCATCTAACGGCATCTTGATGATTCTTTTCAGAGTGCCATCTTCATTATACGGGCTGGCAAGAGGCGACAAGCTTAGAATGTTGTACAAGCCCACATTGGAACCCTCCGTAAGGCTATAATTATTATAGGTAGAGAAGCCGACACGAATATTTTTACCTATGCCCTGGTCGAGACTACCACGAACAGAGTAGCGCGTGTATTGTTGCGTAGGAATGACACCTTCATCCTTATAGTAGCCTGCACTAAAGTTGTAACTACCCTTTTCAGTACCCCCCGAAACACCTACGTTGTGGTTTGTTGTGATACCAGTTCTGTATAACAGGTCTTGCCAATCCGTATTTACACCCTCAGCCTCATCTGGTCCCAACTGGCCTGCAAACTGACCGGAGCCGGCTGCCTGGCGCAGCGCAAAAAGCTCTGGACCGGTCATCATGTCATATTTGGCAAAAACATTCTTCACGCCATGAAAACCATTGTAGCTTACTTGTGGCTTTTGCCCTGCTTTCCCTGATTTGGTAGTAACTAAAATAACGCCGTTGGCACCGCGTGAGCCATAAATGGCGGTAGCTGAAGCATCCTTCAAAATATCAATGCTCTTGATGTCATTGGGGTTGATATCGGAGATAGCTCCAGGAAAGGGGATACCATCCAGCACCACTAGCGGGTCATTTCCGCCTGAAATTGAGCGTGTACCGCGAATCCGGATTTGCATGGAGGCACCTGGCTGGGAGGATGATTGCGAGAACTCCACCCCTGGTAAACGCCCTTGCAAAGCTTGTGTAATATTACCTGATGGCACTTGGGTAATCTCTTCTGCACTTATGGAAGCAACAGAACCGGTAACAGCTTCTGCTCTTTGCGTACCATAACCCACTACCACTACTTCTTCCAATGCTTTGGCATCGGGCGCCAATGTTACATTTAGTGTTGTTTGGTTACCAACCGGTACTTCTTTGGCACTATAACCAATAAAGCTAAACACTAGCACCGCATTATTATCCGGAACAGCAAGGTTGAATCGTCCCTCCATATCCGTTGCCGTACCATTAGTAGTTCCCTTAATCAAGATACTTACTCCTGGTAAAGGCCCGCCGTTTGCTTCTGTAACCTGACCGGTAACTTGCCGGGATTGTGCCTGCGCTTGCCTGCCAGCAAAACTAAATAGCATTATTAAAGTTGCTGTTACAAGTAATCTCAGTTTAAGCAAACAGAAATTACCAAGTGGCGGAGGCGGTACATCGTGTAAAAAATAATACTTCATACATTTTAGATTTAAAGGTTAGCTGAGAAAAAATGAACATTTAAAATTTAAAGTAAACGGAAACTTATTGTCTGATTTGAAGCATATTTGAGTGTAAAGTCTCAATAACAGTAAGTTATAGTATAAGATTAGTGCCTTATTATAAAGTTAGATCATAATTAAATTTTTCATTTGTATTAGGTAATTAGCTCTTCTGCTAAACTTATTTCGCATTGTCGATTTAAATATCTTAATAAAAATTGTAATTACAACCGATTGCATAATGTATTTCTTGCATTTTTTTATATTTTTAATAAAATAAAGTTTATGTTAATGATGTATCAAATTATTGACCTTTTTTATTAAAAAGTTCTGTTGATGATGCAAATAAAATGACAACTGATTGTTAATTATAAAGGAAGCTTTTTCTTTATTTAAAAAAAGAATCTTTTGTAAACGGAGAAATGAACATTAAATTTAAACTTTAATCAATACTAAAGTCCTGTGTTAATTAGTGAGAAGTTTGACTTTATGGGTTAATATTATAACTATAATTAATCTTATATATCTGATAATTAGCAAATAAGCCCTTTGTTTCAGAATACATAAAGTTTAAATAAATGTCTTAAACTACTTAAAACAATAAAGCAGCTATTGATTTATAAAGTCTGAAAAACTTTATGCATAAAAACGTTTAAATTTGTGGATATTGCAACCGATTACATTATAATTGCATTAAAGTGTTAATATAAGTTTATGGAGTACCCCACCCACGATACCAAAGAAGTAACAATCTATGACATTGCGAAAGAGTTAAACATTTCTCCGGCTACAGTAAGTCGTGGGCTAAACGACCATGCGGCCGTGAATAAAAATACGAAGAAGAAGATATTAGCGGTGGCCAAGGAAATGGGTTATCGCTCTAATACCTTTGCTAGTAACCTGCGCCGGCAGCGCACCCATACCATTGGCGTAATTTTGCCGCATTTAAACAGTAACTTTCTTTCGGCGGTAATTGCCGGGATGGAAAAAGTAGCCAATGAGGCTGGTTACAACTTGCTGATCAGTCAATCTTTAGAAACCGAGAAAAAAGAAATAGCCAATGCCAAAACCATGTTCGATAGTCGCGTGGATGGGCTTTTAGTCTCATTGGCTGCCAATACCGCCAGTATAAACCACTTCGAACCTTTTATTAAAAAAGGCGTGCCGATTATATTTTTCGACCGGGTGTTTGAACATAAGCAATGTACCAGTATTGTGATTGATAATGTTAAGGCCGGTTATGAAGCTACTACGCACTTAATAGCGCAAGGCGGGCAGAAAATAGTGCATATTACCGGTAACCTCAGCCGTAATGTGTACGCGGACCGCCTGAAAGGCTACAAGTTTGCCTTACTAGAAAACGGCTTGCCTTACCAGGACGAAAATGTTTACAGCATTAACTTAACCAGTGAAATAGATTTAAATAAAGCTTTAAACAAAATATTAAATGGCAAAGCTCTGCCCAACAGCTTGTTTGTCGCCAATGATTCTTGTGCGGTAAGCTGCATTAAATTTTTTAAAAAAGCCGGTATTCGCATTCCGCAGGATATAGCAATAGTAGGTTTTAACAACGATCCGCTGGCCAACGTAATTGAACCCAACCTGACCACCATTGATTATCCGGGCTGCGAAATGGGTGAAGTGGCCGCTAAAAACCTAATTAATCACTTAAACGGGGTGCATGATATCAATAGCACCAACACTATTATTTTAAGATCTGGTCTTATCATCCGGGAATCGTCCCAGCGCAAATCCGCATAAAGGCTTTGTTTTTTATACCTGGGTTTAGGCTTTTAAAGCTTATCTTTTAAGTTTTTAGTTAACCTGCTTTAATTTTTGTTTATGAAATATAAAAAAGTTTGTTTTATACTAAGCTTGATTTTTCTCTGGGGTTTTACTCTGGCGGCTTATGCAGAAGATGGCTATCGGCTTTGGCAACGATACGATTTGGTTAAAGACGCTAAAAAGCTGAAAACTTACCAAAAAATGCTGCAGCACGTTGTGGTAGAAGGTAACGCTCCTACTTTAACAGTAGTAAAACAGGAACTGCAATTAGCTTTGCCGGGCTTACTGGGGAACAACGTTTTAATAAGCAATAAATTAACTTCCAATAGCCTGGTAATTGGTACGCCGCAAAACTCCCCGCTTATTTCCCAGTTAGCCGGGCAGGTAAAGCTAAGTCCGCTGGGGGCAGAAGGCTTCCTAATCCAGACCACTACCTTAAACCGGAAAAAAGTAACCATTATTGCGGCTAATACCGATGTGGGGGCCTTGTACGGTACGTTTCACTTTTTGCGCCTGCTGCAAACAAACCAAAGCATCGAAAACCTGGCTATCAGCAGTGCTCCCAAAATCCAGCACCGGGTTTTAAACCATTGGGATAACCTGGATCGCACGGTAGAACGTGGTTACGCTGGTTTTTCGTTGTGGGACTGGCACAAACTTCCCGATTACATCGATCAGCGCTACCTGGATTATGCCCGGGCCAATGCTTCAATTGGTATAAACGGCACTGTTTTAACCAATGTAAACGCCAACGCGCTAATCTTGACCCCGGTTTACCTGGAGAAAGTAAAAGCCCTGGCCGATGCTTTCCGTCCTTACGGTTTAAAAGTATACTTAACGGCCCGGTTTAGTGCGCCCATCGAACTTGGTGGGTTAAAAACTGCCGACCCTTTAGACCCGCAGGTAAGAGACTGGTGGAAAAAGAAAACGGCCGAAATTTACTCCTATATTCCTGATTTTGGCGGCTTTTTAGTGAAGGCTAATTCGGAAGGGCAACCTGGTCCGCAAAATTACGGCCGCAGCCACGCCGATGGGGCTAATATGCTGGCCGATGCCGTAGCGCCTAAAGGTGGTATTGTGATGTGGCGAGCCTTTGTTTACAGCAACGAAATGCCGGAAGACCGCATTAAACAAGCTTATAACGAATTTAAACCCCTAGATGGCACTTTCCGGAAAAATGTGCTGGTACAGGTGAAGAATGGGCCTTTAGATTTTCAGCCGCGCGAACCTTTTCATCCGCTTTTCGGCGCCATGCCCCAAACACCGCTTATGATGGAGTTTCAGATAACCCAGGAATACTTAGGACAGGCTACGCAACTGGTTTACCAAGCTCCTTTGTACAAAGAAACTTTAGATGCTGATACCTATGCCAAAGGCGCAGGCTCTACGGTAGCTAAAGTAATAGACGGCAACCTGCATAACTACAAAATAACGGGTATAGCCGGGGTTTCCAACATTGGCAACGACCGTAACTGGACGGGGCATATTTTCGGACAAGCCAACTGGTATTGTTTTGGCCGACTAGCCTGGGACCACGCCTTAACTTCTGATGCCATTGCCGACGAATGGCTCCGGATGACTTTTACCAACGAAGCGACATTTATCAATCCGGTTAAAACGATGATGCTTGACTCCCGGGAGACTATGGTAAATTATATGACGCCGCTGGGGCTGCACCATATTATGGGTTGGAGTCATCATTACGGTCCGGGGCCTTGGATTAAAGACAAACCCCGCGCCGACTGGACGGCCGTTTATTATCACCGGGCTTCCGCCGAAGGTATTGGCTTCGACCGGACCGCCAGCGGCAGCAACGCTTTAAGCCAGTATTTTCCGCCGGTACAACAAAAGTTTGGCAATCTGGCTACTTGTCCCGAAGAGTTTTTGCTTTGGTTCCATAGAGTACCGTGGGATTATAAAGTAAAATCTGGCCGCACGTTGTGGAATGAACTATGTTACCGGTATTATGGCGGCGCAGAAGGTGTAAAACAAATGCAGCAAACCTGGAATGCCACGCAAGGGCAAATAGATGCCGAACGATTTGCCCACGTAAAAACCCATCTGGGTATTCAGGAAAAAGAAGCGCGCTGGTGGCGCAATGCCTGTATGCTTTATTTTCAGACGTTTTCTAAGAAACCCATTCCAGCCGGCTTAGAAAAACCGGAACAAACCCTGGAATATTACATGAAGCTAGATCCGAAGTTTGTACCTGGTATTTAAGAAACCAGATTAATCATGAATAATAACGTATTATAACTACCCAAAATAGCTATTGTAACAGGCGGCGCACCCAACTTAGATTATGCCATTACCCGGAAGTTTGTAAACCGTATAAATTTCCTGGCTTTAATAAGGTAAGCCACCGGATAAAATAACCTTTAGTTTATTAACAGTAAAATATTTTCTTATTCACCCATTCACCCATTCACCCATTCACCCATTAAATTTATATCTATCCCATAATGAAAATTAAAAAATACTGGATAGCTGGTCTTCTGGCGACATTTTCTTTAGGTTTTGTGCAGAAATCAGAGCCTACTCTGAAAGATACTTTCAAGAATGATTTCTTAATTGGTGCGGCCATTAACAACAGCCATTTCAGTGGCCGCGACGAGAAAGGAGTGGCTTTAATCAAACAACAGTTCAATACTATTTCGCCCGAAAATGTGCTGAAGTTTGGGCCCTTGCATCCTCAGGAAAACGTGTATAACTGGAAACCAGCCGACGACTATGTAGCCTTTGGGATGCAAAACAAGCTGTTTACTATCGGCCATACTTTAGTTTGGCATTCACAAGCACCCGATTGGTTGTTTGTAGATAATGCCGGAAAAAACGTTTCGCGGGAAGTATTACTAAAGCGGATGGAAGAACACATTTCCACCGTAGTAGGCCGGTACAAAGGCAGAATTAAAGGTTGGGATGTGGTAAACGAAGCCATTTCGGATACCGGCGACGGCTCCATGCGGAAAACCAAATGGCTGGAAATTATCGGCGAAGATTTTGTGGAAAAAGCTTTTGAATTGGCCCATAAAGCTGATCCGAAAGCGGAGTTATACTATAACGATTATAGCCTGTATCGTCCGGATAAACGCGAAGGAACCATTAAGTTAGTGAAAAGGCTGCAGGCTAAAGGTATTCCGGTTAAAGCCATTGGTATGCAGGGCCATTATGGTTTAACCGTGCCCACCATAGCGCAAATAGAAGCCAGTATTGTGGCTTTTTCTCAGCTGGGCGTAGAAGTAAATTTCACCGAACTGGATATTGATGTATTGCCTAACCCTAGCAAGCGACAGGGAGCGGATATTGCGGACACTTTTAGCGCCGACGAAAAATACAACGTGTACACCACCGGTTTACCTGATTCGGTGCAGCAAAAACTAACCCAACGCTACACCGATATTTTTGCCTTGTTTCATAAGCACCGTGACAAAATTGGCCGTATTACTTTCTGGGGGGTTACCGACGCTAATTCCTGGTTAAATAACTGGCCTATGCAGGGTCGCACCAGCTACCCCATGCTATTCGACCGGAATTATCAGTCCAAGCCTGCTTACCAGGCCGTTATCCAAGTTGGCCAGAAGAAATAATTCAACTCAAATTTTATTTTCCAATTGGCTATGATGGGCAAAGGACGGCGTTGGCGCCAGGTTACTATAAGTTTTATCTGGATAATAGTTTTTACTGCAGCTGCTCCGCAACCGGGCTTTGCTTTGAACGATGCCACCTATGTATCGGCCAAGAAAAGCAAAGGAAGCTTTCCATTGGCGGTGGCCGGTAAAGTGGCTCCCTTGTATATCAGTTTCCAGGATTTTGCGGGCGTACAGCGCGTAGCCAAACATTTGCAAACCGATATTGCCCGCGTAACTAAAACTGAACCGCAACTATTAACCGATACTCCTACAGGTAAAGCAATAGTTTTAATCGGCACATTAGGTAAAAGCCCACTCATCGATCAACTGGTAAAAGCTAAAAAGCTAGACGTAACGGATATTGCGGGTAAGTGGGAAACCCATTTGATACAGGTAATTGAAAAACCTATGCCGGGCGTAGCGCAGGCTTTAGTAATAGTGGGCTCCGATAAACGGGGTACCATTTACGGCCTGTACGATTTATCCGGGCAAATTGGCGTATCGCCGTGGCATTACTGGGCCGATGTGCCGGTAAAAGAAAGTAAAAAGTTATACGTATTACCCGGCCGGCACACCCAAGGCGAACCGGCGGTAAAATACCGTGGTATTTTTATCAACGACGAAGCCCCGGCGCTGGTGGGCTGGTCGAAAGAAAAGTTTGGCGGCTTTAACGCGCAATTCTACGATAAGGTATTCGAACTGATTTTGCGGTTAAAAGGCAATTACCTGTGGCCGGCAATGTGGGGCAATGCCTTTAGCGACGACGATAAAATGAACCCGGTGTTAGCCGATGAATACGGCATTGTGATAGGTACATCGCACCACGAACCTTTGATGCGGGCCCACGATGAATGGCGTCGTTACGGCAATAACGGTAAATGGAATTATCAGACCAACGAAGCTAACTTGAAAAACTTCTGGCGCGAAGGCATTAAAAGAATGGGCACCAAAGAAAGTATTGTATCTATAGGGATGCGCGGCGATGGCGACGAGCCCATGAGTGAAGAAAGTAATATTGCTTTGCTGGAAAGAATTGTAAAAGACCAACGCCAGATAATAGCCGATGTTACCGGCAAACCGGCTTCAGCAACGCCGCAACTCTGGGCTTTATACAAAGAAGTGCAGGATTACTACGAAAAAGGCATGCGGGTACCCGACGATGTAACCTTACTCCTGGCCGACGATAACTGGGGCAATATCCGCATGCTGCCGAAAGTAGATGAAAAACCCCGGACCGGCGGTTACGGCATTTACTACCATTTCGATTACGTGGGCGGCCCGCGTAACTACAAATGGATTAATACCAACCCTTTGCCGCGCATCTGGGAGCAAATGCATCTGGCTTATAGACATAAAGTAGACCGGATTTGGATTGTGAACGTGGGCGATATCAAGCCCGTGGAATATCCGACGGAGTTTTTCCTGGATTATGCCTGGGCGCCGGATAACTGGCCGGCCGAACGTTTAGAAGAATATTCCCGCTTATGGGCGGAACAGCAATTTGGGCCGAAACACGCTGTTGCTATTGCCGATATACTTTCGAAATATAGCAAATACAACAGCCGCCGCAAACCCGAATTGCTTTCTCCGGATACTTACAATTTGGTGCATTATCGCGAAGCGGAAATTGTTGTAACCGATTATAATAAGTTAGCTCAGGAAGCAGAAAAAATTTACCAGGCCTTGCCTGCCGCTTACAAAGATGCCTATAATCAGTTAGTATTATATCCGGTACAGGCCAGTGCCAACATAAATGAATTGTACGTTACGGTAGGCAAAAACTACATGTACGCTCAACAAGGCCGGGCCGCCACCAACGATTTAGCCGCCCGTGCCCGGGCTTTATTCGCGCGGGATGCTGAGCTATCGGGGTATTACAATAAAACTATGGCCAACGGCAAATGGAACCACATGATGGACCAGACCCACATTGGCTATACCACCTGGCAACAGCCCGATAAAGATGTAATGCCGGAAGTAAAAGAAATAACCTTGGCTCCAGAGGCCCAAATGGGCCTAGCGATAGAAGGGTCGGAAGCCTGGTGGCCGCAGGAGGAAAAGCCCGCTGCCTTACCGGAATTTACAGCTTACGGACCAAAAACGTATTACCTGGATATTTTCAATCGTGGTCAGGTTCCTTTTACTTATACCGTACAAACCGGTGCACCGTGGCTGCAAATAGCCAGCCCTAAAAGCAAGGAAGTAGAAAAAGAGCAGCGTTTATTTGTAAGCATCGATTGGCAGAAAGCCCCTTCCGGTATTCAAACCGCACCTATCACCATTAATGGCGCCGGTAGCAGCCAGGTAGTACAGGTAAAAATAAATAATCCGGCTAATACCAAACCTACCGGCTTTGTAGAAAGCAACGGGTATATTTCTATTGAGGCGGTGCATTATGCCCAATCAGTAGCAAACGGTCCGGTGCAATGGAAACCAATTCCGGATTTGGGGCGTACGCTTTCGGCCATGACTCTTTTCCCGGTTACCGCCCCTAGCCAGACCTTACATGCTAACAGCCCCCGGCTGGAATACCAGTTTGCTCTGCTGGATACCGGTGCAGTAAACGTGCACGCTTATTTTTCGCCTACCTTAAATTACAACCATTCCGACGGCCTGCGTTACGCCATTTCTATTGATGATGAAAAGCCCCAGATCATGAACCTGCATCCTGATCTATCGAACCGGGCTTGGGAACAATCTGTAGCCAACAATATCCGGGTAGTGGTTTCAAGACACCAAAGCCTCACCCCTGGCAATCATACCCTGAAGTTCTGGATGGTAGATCCGGGAGTGGTCCTGCAAAAGTTAGTGATTGATACCGGCGGGCTACAACCTAGTTATTTGGGTCCTCCGGAAAGCATCAATCCGAAAACAAATAAAGACAGATAAACAGAAGATAAAGTTTACTATTTAAAACAGGATTTAACCAGCCGGCATTTTCTCAGTGAATACTTTACCCAGATAAACATGTGTTCGGGATAGCTTAACTGAACACATGTTTATTGGGGTAAAGTTCTGCTGCGGAATTTGATAGATAATTGCCGGCTGCTTTACCTTTAGCAAGCGCCAGAGAATAAGTTTCTACGGGACACATCTGGTCTTGATTTGTATTATTACTTAAGATCAGGGTATAAATTCCAATAATGTATTCGTAATACTTATTATATTCTTTATTTCGGACTATTTATTTAGTAATTTGTTTGGTTCATTATGTCTTGCTATTTTGCTATTTATATTGTTGTCTATCAGTTTATTGTGAGTGTTATAAATATTTCAATATAGTCTGCTTAATATATTATTATCCTAGTAAGTGATCTTATTATTGTTATAAATTTATTTGTTCTATATCGGCTATTTTAAGTATTAAGCCAGCTTTCTATTTAAAGAAGAATTGCTTCAAAATGTTTGTAGAAAAGCATTAATAGCACTTTGGCTGCTATGTTAAAACCTCTGCTATCCCTGTATATTGTTTTTTAGTATATTGTATGATTAATATTTGCTAAAAGAAATACTATATATAGTTTATAAAGCATTGAAATAAAATGTTTTAGAATTGCATTAATATGTTAAGTCCTTGATAATGTATAGATTATAATAATATGTAAAATAAATTTTTTTTATTTGTTTGAGTATATTTAGTTTTAGTGGAACTTATATTAAAAAGCTTTGCTTAAGGTGAAATATTAACAATTAATTACGCTTATGAATTAAACTTTAACAACTATAATCAATGAACAAACAAACAAAAAAAACCTTTATTAACTCTTTATTTGTATTTGGGTTACTGGGTGCTTTTAGCTGCAGCAAAGAAGAATTAACGCCGGCTACTGAGCTTAGTCAGAGTGCTACAAGTGATGCTACCGCCGGAACATCTACCGTTACCTTTCATTCCAAAAACTACATTATTATTTCTTCCGGTGATAAATTGCCAACCGACATCGAAGGCAAATTAAATTCGTCGAATGGTAAATTAACGGCGCTGTTGAGTGAAGTTGGTATTGCTATGGCTACTTCCGATGATCCGGAGTTTGCTACAAAAGCAGCTAAAATTAGCGGTGTTCGTTCGGTGGTGCATGATTTCACCTATCAAGGATTCGATCCAGCGAAAGTGAAAACAGTTGACGCCGATAACGTAAACCCTGCCAGCACCGGCGATAGCAACCCTTACTACCCATTGCAATGGGGCCATACTGCTATTCAGGCACCAGAAGCCTGGAATACCGGTGCACTGGGCCAAGGAGTTAAAGTAGCCGTTCTGGATACTGGTTTTGATTTAACCCATCCTGATCTGAAAGATAATATTCTTAGTTCGGTATCTTTTGTGCCTGGCCAACCAGCTCAATACAATTATAACGGAACTAGCCATGGCACGCATACAGCTGGTACTATTGCCGCGGTTGATAACAACATTGGGGTAATTGGTGTTGCTCCGGCCGCTAAATTATTGTTAGTTAAAGTTTTAGCCGATGCCGGATCAGGTTCTTTCTCCTGGATGATGCAGGGTATTTTATATGCCGCTCAACAAAAGGCTGATGTGATAAACATGAGCTTAGGTGCCGCTATTCCGCGTAGCTCCAAGTACTTATACGACAATGGTACTCCTGATGATCCGACGGATGATTACATGGTAAATGAAACCAAAGCTATTCAGGAATTAATAGTAGCCATGAACAAAGTAACTACTTATGCCTATCAGCAAGGTGTTACTATTATTGCTTCTGCTGGTAACGATGCTAACAACGGTAATGCCGATCAGAACTTAGTGCATATTCCGGCTGATGGATCAAACGTTATTTCTATTTCAGCTACTGGTCCTACTGGTTGGGCAAATGCGCCTTTAACAACTAACCTGGATGAATTTGCTTCTTATTCTAACTACGGCACTTCGGCCATTGATTTTGCGGCTCCGGGTGGAGACTTTGACTATCCTGGTAATGAAATTGTTGTGTTTAGAGGGGTGGGACAATATGTTTGGGCGCTGGATATGGTTTTAAGTACCGTAAACGGCGGGTATTCCTGGATGGCGGGTACCAGTATGGCGGCACCACACGCTACTGGCGTAGCAGCCCTTATTATTGGCAAAAACGGTGGCGATATGGCTCCGGCTAAAGTTGAAGCAGCTTTGCGCGCTTCCGCCGATGATTTAGGCAAACCAGGACGGGATGCTTACTACGGTCAAGGCCGCGTGAACGCTTATCGTGCCGTTACTACCGTGCAATAAGTAATTACTTAATTCTTTAAAAAATAAAAGGCGATTCTAAGTATTGAATCGCCTTTTATTTTTTAATTATATTCTAATACTAACCGCTGTTATCTCAAATGTTAAAGTTTTCAAAAAGGGTTGATAAGTAGGTAATTTCATATTTTAACCCGCTGTCCGCTACTGGCAGCTTTGTAAATAGCTTCTACAATTCGGATATCGCGGAGCCCTTCTTCGCCGGGGGCTAACATGGGTTTCTTCTGCATAATGGCCTGGGCATCGTCGTCCATTTGCTTGGCTTGTTGCCAAGGTACTTCGTATGGATGGTTAATTTCGCCAAGCGGACTGCTGCCTTTCACACCGGCATAAGCCTGGTAAGGCGCTATTTTTATATCACCTTTCTGGCAGCTTATGTTCAGGTAATTGATGTTTTCGCCGTAGCTGGTTTTAATATCGGCCAGTACGCCACCCGGGAATTCTAAGGTAGCTACTGCGGTCTCGTCCAGGCCGTTTTTATAAACTTCGGGGCGGGTGGTAGATGTTTTGGCCGATACAATGGCAATAGGTTCCATGCCGGTCCCCATGCGGGCACCCTGAATGGAATAAACGCCCATGTCGTAGAGTACGCCACCGCCCATTTTTTTTTTCTGTTTCCAGTGGTTGGTCCGATCTTCGCGGTAGCCAGCGCCGCAGCTTACCTTTTTTACATTGCCTAATAGTTTTTGCTGCACAATGCGCCGGTATTCCTGGGTGTTTGGCTCGTGCTGCAAGCGGTACCCAATAGCTAACGTTTTTTTATTTTTATTACAGGCATCTATCATGGCCTGGCATTCCTGCGCAGTTACGGCCATGGGTTTCTCGCACCAAACGTGTTTGCCCGCATTGGCCGCCCGCACCACGTACTCCCGGTGCATAGACGGCGGCAGCACCACGTACACCACATCAATGTCCGGGTTATTGGCAATCTGGTCGAAGTTCTGGTAATTGTAAATATTCTTATCCGGAATGTTATACTTTTTCTTCCAGGTTTCCGCTTTTTCAGGCGTGCCCGTTACAATACCGGCCAGGTAACAATTTTTGGTTTGTTGTAAAGCCGGAGCCAGTAAATCGGTGCTGTAATAGCCTAAACCTACCAAAGCCACGCCCAACCGGTCTTTTTGCGGATGGGTTGCAGCCAGTAAAGTTTGCGGGGAGAAGAGCATGGCCGCACTACCTAAGAACAACGTTTTTAGCGCATCCCGGCGCGAACCCTGCTTATCTGGTGACGAAGGAGCAGAAGTCGCTGCTTTAGTTTCTTCAGATTTATTTTCCATTTTATCTTAGTTTATACCTGCTGCTTTCTTCCTGCGCTGGGGTAATAATTAACTTATCGGTTGCTTGATTTACGGGAGTTTCTGACCAGTATTCCCAGAAAAATATATTTTAAGTAAGGCTAAGAAAAGCGCATTATTCTTCTTCGTAAAAAGAGATAAGGCTAGCAAAATAAGTCTCATCCCAGCCTTCGCTGATATCGTCGAAAGCTTCGTCGGGGATGTTGGTATGCCTTAGTTCGGCGGAAGTGCCGTGTTTATGCGGATGTAGCTTGAGTGTAACAATAGAAGGTTCTTCCTGGTCGCCGAAATACCATTGCTGCACAATTTTGCGTCCTTCTTCAAACTCCAGGTTTTTACCCGCGATACTACCATCAAAAAGCTCAAATTCCGAACCCGGTACGGTGCTCATATCAGCTGGTTCCCCCGACCAGAGTTTAATGGTGTTGGGATTGGTTAAAGCAATATAAACTTCTTCGGGTGAAGCCGGAACAATATAGTACTTTTTATAATCTTTCATGCTGTAATAATATGCTGTACTTCTACCAGCCAAATATAAGTTAGGCCGCTTTTAGCCGGTACTTCTGGCGCTTAAAATCTGTAAACCTATACGTACGCCAGTAACAGAAAGAAGGTAATAGGTACGGAAATAAAAATAACCGTGCATTAAATGTAAGTAGGTCTTAAACCTGCGCCAGCGCCACTGTGGTAGAAAGTACCAGACCCTGAATGTTCTGGCTCAACTGCCGCATGCGGTAAATTCGTTCAGTGGGGCTGTCTGCTCTTTGCTCCACCGGACAGGAAAAATCTTCTGTTACCGGCGTTACGGAATATTGTAAGCGGTGAGCCAGTCCGAAAGCAAAAGGCCGCCAACCCCAGCCTATATCTTCGGGTAAAAAATTGAAAAACGGTACTAAGGAGCAGTTGAGCAGAAAAGGGCCATAGGTATAGTCAACGGGTTTACCGATTATTTCGGCACAGCACTGGTTAATAGTGGTTTCGGTAGTTTTTTGAAAAGCCGGGAAGGTGGCAAACCCTTTTTCTGAGCGCGAAGCCAATACAATACCGGTGCTTTTATCCGTAGATATTGCGGTAATAAAACGCAACAGATAATCCCGGAAGAAATCGCGTTTGTCTGGTTCGGTATATAATATAAAATGGGCACCAGCCGCCTGCGCCGCCTGCACACTTTTCCGGGCTTGTGCCCAAACGCCGCGTCCTTCCGATTTTAAAACGGTAAAATGCCGGAAGCTTTGCAGGAAATTTATAAAATAAGGGCCGGAGCCGCCATCAGTTATAAAAACCGGAATATCAAAAACGGCCAGATACGCCAAAGACTCCCGCAACAACTGTTCTTCGTCAGCACCGCGGGCCCAGGAAATGGTGGCAATGGCAAGTTTACTTTTATCCATCATGCGGGAAAATAGTTGTTAGGAATAAATTATTTGGATTTGCTCTTTAAATCAATTCTTTAAATTTGATTACCTAACTTCACCGAAATAAACAAAGGGTTAGAACGTACCATTTATATCAGATGATCGAACAACTAACACTTAAATTATAAACAGCTAATCACTAAAATCTAATTACTTCCGTTCCGATCCTGGTTTTTTATCATTAATAAATACCGGATGTACCATGTTCTCAAAAGAATAAATTTCGTCCCATTTTTCCTGGGTAATCAGTTGTTGTTCGATTACCACAATATCATGTATCGACTTGCCGGTAGCCAGGGCTTCTTTGGCGATGGCGGCTGAAGTTTCGTATCCCAGAATAGGATTCAGGGCCGTAACAATACCAATGCTGTTCATTACCATATTCTGGCTGATATTTGCATTAGCTGTTATGCCGTCCACGCATTTGGTTTTTAAAGTTCTTACCGCGTTGGTCAGATAATTAAGCGAGGTAAATAAGCTAAAAGCAATAACCGGCTCCATCACATTCAACTGCAGCTGGCCTGCTTCGGCGGCCATGGTAATTGTAGTATCGGCCCCGATTACGTAAAAAGCCGTTTGGTTTACAACTTCCGGTATAACCGGGTTTACTTTGCCCGGCATTATGGAAGAGCCAGGTTGCATAGGCGGTAACTTAATTTCGTTCAGGCCGGTACGCGGCCCCGACGACAGCAGGCGTAAATCGTTGCAGATTTTAGATATTTTTATGGCATTGCGTTTTAGCATAGCCGAAACCAGCACGTAAGATCCCATATCCGAACTGGCTTCAATTAAATCCGGCGCCAGCATAATAGGCAACCCTGAAATCTCCGCCAGGTATTTGGTAACCAGTTCGGGATAGCCGGCCGGTGTATTTATACTGGTACCAATGGCAGTACCGCCCATATTACATTCGGTTAGTTTGCTTTGGATTTCCCGCAGGTAGCGGATATCATCATCCAGGGTGGTGGCAAAAGAGTGGAATTCCTGGCCCAAGGTCATGGGAACAGCATCCTGCAACTGCGTGCGTCCCATTTTTAATACATCTTTAAATGCCTCGGCTTTCTGCGCGAACGATTCTTTTAAAGCCGTGAGGGCTTCGAGGTAGAAATCTACTTTCCGGTACACGGCCATCATGATAGCAGTAGGGTACGTATCGTTTGTAGACTGCGAAAAGTTAACGTGGTTATTGGGGTGCAGAAATTCGTACTGGCCTTTCTGATGACCCAAATATTCCAGGCCAATATTGGCAATTACTTCGTTTGCATTCATATTTACCGAAGTACCGGCGCCGCCCTGAATTAAGTCGGTAACAAACTGATCCTGGTATTCGCCGGCTATTAATTTATCGCAGGCATACACAATGGCTTCGGCCAGTTTGGGATCTAACACGCCCAGGTCGCGGTTGGCCAAGGCAGCCGCTTTTTTTACGTAGCCAAAAGCCTGAATAAAGGTTGGTTCTTGGGCATTGGTAATACCGGTGATATTAAAGTTTTCTAAAGCCCGTAGGGTTTGCACCCCGTAATAGGCTGTATTAGGGATTTGTTTCTCGCCCAGAAAATCGTGTTCGATGCGGTAGCTTGCGGTCATTTGTTAAATTATTGTGGTTAGATTTTTTAAGGTACTCTAGTTAGAATACCGTTATTACGCGAACTTTGTTCGCCAGTCCTGAAAAGCAAATGGCCGGATGTAGAGCATACCAGCACGAAAAACACCGGTTTAATACTCCATTATAAAAATACTTATCGAAAAACCAGTAAAAGCATTTACTCCCGGAATAATACGGACGGGCATAAACAGAAGCTCGCGGACAATTGTAACTCCCGGCTTTTCTGGCCGGTCTTGGTGGGGTTTATGGCACCGGTAGGTATATCGTTGTTGTAAATACGTAGTAACCGGGGCGATTAAAAAGAGATATTTTCTGCTGCATCGGCCTCCCTTAGTAGATTTGGCAATGCAGCAGCAGAGAAAATATTCAATAAAATAGGATTATCCTGTTGCAGGCAAAAGTAATCGAAATTTAAGCAAAAAATATCTTCTTATATTGGGGTTACCATGCGGCACTCCATAGCGCTCAGGCTAAAATTTTCCTAAATACCAGACACAGCTAATAAGTCCTGTAGTTTTCAGGAAAAGGCAAGCTGTTTGTATGTATAGCTTATACAATTTTGCGCTTCACAAATGCATTTATTTGTTAGCTTGGCCTGCTGTGCGCAAATTATTTATCTAGTTTAAAAGCAAACCATAATTTATGCACTTACGCGTATTTACTAAAAGTATAAAAGTAGTCCGCAATAAAATACCGCGCCGGGCTATTGGAATAGCTTTTTAAAAGCATTCAGGGTTTCTTCGCCGTTTTTAATGTATTTGAACACTTGCATACAAAATCGTTGCGCATTAGAATCGGTCATGTCGCGGGTGTACGTAATTCCTTCCTGATCTTTGTTTTTTGTAATAAGCAGATATTCATCTGATTCCATTAAACGAAGCATGGCCTGTAGCTTTTCCATTGTTGTAAATATTACATAGTTGATGTTCTTTATAAATAAACCAGAACCTTATTTCGTCGATCTTAATTATAAAATTAAAGTTAATCTGCTAATTATAATTAGATCAATAAAAAAAGCTATTTGCTTTGAACAAGTATAATAAATGTTTTAATATAATAAAAATTTAATAATATATTCATTTATATATCATAAATTTTGTTAAACAAGTACCAATTGGGGTCTTAAAACCACCATTGTAGCAATAAAATGCTTGATTTTGGCTATTTATGCTGATAATTAAATAGATTTCATGTTACTTTTTTATTTAGATAATCTATTTTTGAAAAAATTAAATACAAAATTTTTCTTTTTCAGACCTGCTAAGCAGAATGCAAAAGTAAACCAGTAACGAAGATTAACAGAAAAGCCAGGCGTTCTGGCAAGTTTATCGGTTATTGTTGCGTTTGATTCTTAAATTATAAAATACGCTTAAATACAAATAATTAAAAAAAAGTGCTTTTTATTATCTTGATATAAGACAATTTGTTTTACATTTACATTATCAGTTATTCAGATGTGGTTCAAACTGCGTTATGCTGATAATCAGGAGGTATTGAAAAGAATAAATGACAGGCTTAGGTTTAGAAATTGCTCAATCAGATGTTGATAATACAAAGGCAATAAAGCAAACCATTAAGAGAAACCAGCAAATAATTCAAATTACTTTGATTATTCTGGCTATTAATGCATTGGTTAAGGTATTTGCCGGGCTTACTATATCTGCTATTTTAATAAGTATATTATTTACGTTATTTAGCGGTCTGTTAATTCTTAATTATAAAGGATTTCTGAGGCTTACCAAAGCCGGCACTATTATAGGTCTTTGCCTTTTTTTATTGTTAATTACCTTTGCCGAAGGCCTGCGGGCAAGTGCCCACATCTATTTTCTCTGCGCTATTGCGGCATTGCCGGTAATAGTAGAAGCAGCGCAGTATAACAGTAAACCTTTAATTCTTTATTTTATATTTATTGCGTCGTGCTTTTGTGTATGCATCTACTTCTGCGAGGAAAAAAGTAGCTGGCAAGATATTAGTGAGGAAGTTTACCAGGTTTTAATGTATATTAATAATACCTGTGCGGTGGCCGTTTGCGGAGCTTTCGCCTGGCTACATATTTATAATGAAAGAAAGTATTTTGAGGCCATCATGGAACAAAAAAACCGGGCCGAGAAAGCTAATGAGGCTAAGAGTATTTTTTTAGCTACCATGAGCCACGAAATCCGCACGCCGCTTAATGGGGTAATCGGCATAACATCTTTGTTGGCTGAAACCGAACTTAATGCTGAGCAACAGAATTATACCCATATTATTCATTCTTCCGGTCAGAGCCTTTTAGCGGTTATTAATGATATTCTCGATTTTTCTAAAATAGAATCGGGTAAAATGGAGATCGACCATCAATTTTTCGATTTAAGAGTATGTCTGGAGGAAGTACTGGAGATGTTCTCGGATAGGGCGGCCCAACTAGACCTGGATTTAATGTACCGGATGGCGACTGATATGCCGCAACAAATTATTGGCGACAGTACCCGCTTAAAGCAAATTCTGATTAACCTGGTGGGTAATGCCATTAAATTTACCACACACGGCGAAATAGTAGTGGCCGTAAACCAAACCCGTTCGCTGCCCAACGGACAAATAGAGCTGGTTTTCGAAGTTCGCGATTCTGGTATTGGTATTCCGGCTGATAAAATCCGGCATTTGTTCCAGGCTTTCGAGCAGGTAGATTCTTCTACTACGCGCAAGTACGGCGGAACCGGCTTAGGTCTGGCCATTTGCAAAAGATTGGTACACCTGATGGGTGGCGAAATAGAAGCCCAAAGTACTTTAGGTGCTGGTACTACTTTTCGCTTTACCTTGCTCACCCAAAAAACCACGGCTAATAATAAAACAGAAGAGTACCCGGATACTGCCGAACTAGCCGGTAAACGTATTTTGGTAGTAGAAGACAGTGCTACGCACCGGGATATTCTCCAGGCGCAACTCCAGCAATGGCAGTTCACGGTTTTAACGGCCGCGTCCGGTCAGCAAGCTTTGGAAATGCTGCAAACCCAACACTATGATTTGGTTATTACGGATATGCAGATGCCCGGAATGGATGGGGTACAACTGGCGCAGCAAATTAAACGGCGCAACCCCAGCCTGCCGCTCATGTTGCTTAATTCCCTGAACAACGAACTACCTGATAAAAACAAAAATCTTTTCAATAACATCCTAACCAAGCCTGTAAAGCAGCAGCAATTATACCAACACACCATTAATTGCCTGCAACAAGAACAGCAACAGGTAAAACAAGAGCCGGAAGTACACCAACTGGTTAATACTTTTGCCCGGCAGCACCCTTTAAATATATTAGTAGCCGAAGATTACCCCATTAACCAGACCTTTGCCCGCATGGTACTGGGAAAACTTGGTTATTCCCCTGAGCTGGCGGAAAACGGGCGGCAAGTACTGGAAGCCGTTAGTCGCAAAAACTACGATGTAATTCTGATGGATGTACAGATGCCCGAAATGGATGGACTGGAAGCAACCCGTATCATTCGTACCCAAACCGCCCGGCAGCCTTATATTGTTGCTACCACCGCCTCGGCCATGAAAGAAGATGAACAAGCCTGCATGGACGCCGGTATGGACGATTATATCAGCAAACCTATCCATTTGGATCAGCTCCTTAGAGTGCTCAAAAAAGCGGTCCAGGTCAGTCAGGTAGCATAGAAATAAATAAAGGTCGTTACAAAAAGTGTAAATTGCCGGCCCCGGCACAGAAAACTTCCGGAATAAAAAAGAAGAAACTAATAATGATATCTCCTCTCCTGTTTGTAGCTACAATCAGGAAATAAAATAAAAATATTTCCGTCCGCCGTAAAGCCTTTTATATGATATTCGATATTATTTTAAGATGCTATTCTTGTATACTAAAAAAATTAAATTTTCGGGATTGCTGTTAGCTTTTTTGGTATGAAATAATAGGTTAGCTATTTGCGCTATAAGTAAAAATTACTAATACAAGCACTTATGCTGCGGCTATATGTGGCTGTTAAATAGCTTCCTGCTGATAAATTCAGCAAAATGGAAGATTGTAGCCCCTAACGAAAAAAAATATTTTCTATTGTAATTACACTATAAATATTTTTATATACATTAGAGATTCAAATTTCAACCAAACCCTTAAATATGAGAAAAATTTCCAGAAAGTTGTTGTTTTCCCTGCCTTTGGCGGTGATGTTAGGATGTACGGCTAATTCGCCGGAAGATGAGTTTGCTTTAGAAAGTACCGTAGCGGGTAGCGCCAATGCCCAGGGAAGTGGTGAAAGATGTGCTACCATGAAGGTGCACGAAGAGAAAATTAAAGAGAATCCGGGTCTCTTAAAGAAAATGGAAGAAATAGAAGCGCATACCCAGCGCTTTGTGCAAAGCCAGGAAAGTAAAGTTAATGGCAGTAGTGGTGATATAAGCACCAACGCTGTTAGCGATGTTAATGCTACTATAGAAATTCCGGTAGTAGTAAACGTTATATACAACACCACACAGCAAAACATTTCTGATGATCAGATTCAGTCACAAATAGAAGTGCTGAACCGGGATTACCGGGCCAGCAATGCCGATATTAACAACGTGCCTACAACGTTTTCGGGTTTAAAAAGCGATATGAATTTTCATTTCACCCTTAAAAATGTGGTGCGCAAACAATCTTCTAAAACTTCGTGGGGTACCCGCGATGCAATGAAAAGTTCTAATAAAGGCGGTATTAGCCCTACCAGCCCGACTACTACCCTTAATATCTGGGTTTGTAATATTGGCGGTGGCATCTTGGGTTATGCACAATTCCCCGGCGGATCTGCCAGTACTGACGGGGTGGTAATTGGTCCCGAATTTTTCGGTAACAAAGCTTATATGGCCAGCCCCGCTACCGCCTACTTGTCGACTCCTTACGATAAAGGCCGTACTGCAACCCACGAAGTTGGCCACTGGATGAACCTGCGCCACATTTGGGGCGATGCTACCTGCGGTTCTGATTTGGTAAACGATACCCCAACCCATAATACTGCTAATTATGGCTGCCCTGCTCCCGACCATAAGAGTACCTGCGCCGGCACACCTGTAGAAATGACCATGAACTACATGGATTATACTGATGATGCGTGCATGTACATGTTCTCGGCCGGACAGAAAACCCGCAGCCGGGCTATATTTGCTACCGGCGGCTCCCGCACCGGCTATTATGCTGCGGTACAATAACATTAAGCATCCGCTATTAAATTTAGTACAGAAAATAATAAAGCCCCTCGTAGCAGGGGCTTTATTATTTTAAGGCTTTACCAATAGTATAATATATGGCCAGTGAAAACAGGTTATTTATAACTGCTGCTACCCGGTTCAAACAAAGAGTTTTAAATTTTCTTACCAGCATCTAATGGAGTTGTTTAAGCCAATGCTTAAAGAAAACCGGTATTTATGCAAATAATTATAGCCGTTTCCAGCGGTTTTGCGTAATAGGCTGAAAAACTTAAAACATGAAAAGCAAGATCTTTTTTCCACTATTAATAGCCGGTGTATTTACTTTATTTACCAACAGTGCCTTTGCTCAAACTGCAGATAGCACCAGTACCGTTGTTAATACCGTAGACAATAACGTTCAGCCTGTACCTGCGCAGTCGTCTTCTCCCGAACAAGATAAAGAGCGGTTAGCAGCGGCCAGAAAAGAAGCCAAAGAAGCCAAACGGCAAGCCCGCGAAACAGAAAAGATGGATGATGCTGCGGAGGAAGCAGCCAAAAAAGCCAAAAGATCGGCTAGGTTAGAAGCCAAGGCCCAACGTACCCGGAAAAAAGCTGATAAAGCAGCCAGTAAAGTTGGTGATAACTAAAAGACTTCTTCCCAATTAGCTTTACTCCCAAACTAGCGGGTACCTGATAAATCCGGGAACAGCGTTCTGCAGTTCCCGGATTTATTTTAATGGGGCTGCCAATGTAGCCGTTTTTGGGCTTTTTATTCGCATTACCCGCGCCATATTACTCCTGTGGGCTAATAAATCCGGGCCTGCAGATTCGTTCCATTTTTCTTATTTTATCGGCTTGGGTGTGATTATCTGCTGCTGCCGGGGCCATAACCTTCGTAAAACCAGGTTGAAAAGTGGGTCTGCAAATTTGCGCGCTCATCTTTATCGCTTATCTAACCGTAAAACAAGTTCTGCGTAGCACGTAAAGCAACATTTATATGAAATACAGGAAATTAGGGAAAACCAACTTTGAGATATCCGAAATTAGTTTAGGTACCTGGCAGGTGGGCGGCAAGTGGGGCGAGCCTTTTAGCCACGAAAATGCCGATCAGATTTTAAATGCCGCTCTTGATGCGGGCGTTAACTTTATTGATACTGCCGATGTGTACGGCGACGGTGAAAGCGAAAAAGCCGTGGGCCGGGTGGTACGTTCCCGCTCCGCGCGCGTGTACGTGGCTACAAAATGCGGGCGCCGTCTCAATCCGCACGTAAACGAAGCTTATAAACCCGAAACCCTGCGGAAGTTTGTAGAAAACAGTCTGGAGAACATGGGCCTCGAAACCCTGGACCTGATACAACTGCACTGCCCACCCACCGAAGTATATTACCGCCCCGAAATATTCGAACTGTTCGACCGGCTAAAGGAAGAAGGTAAAATATTGAACATGGGCGTAAGCGTAGAGAAAGTAGAAGAAGCCCTGAAAGCCATCGAATTTCCGAATGTAACTACCGTCCAGATTATTTTTAATATGTTCCGGCAGCGACCCGCCGAATTGTTTTTCCGGGAAGCAGCGCGTCGCGACATTGGTATAATTGTGCGGGTGCCCTTGGCCAGCGGCCTGCTTACCGGTAAATTCCGCCCCGAAACGCATTTTGCTCCCGACGACCACCGTAACTTTAACCGCAACGGCGAGGCCTTCGATAAAGGCGAAACTTTCTCCGGCCTGGATTATAATATTGGTCTGGAAGCGGTAGAAGAACTGAAAAAGCTTTTCCCAAAGCAGGAAAATTTAGCTGCGGTAGCCTTACGCTGGATTTTGATGTTCGACGCGGTAAGCTGCATTATTCCGGGCGCTTCCAAACCGGGTCAGCTTACTTCTAACCTGCAGGCTGCAGAATTGCCCGAACTCACGGCCGAACAATTAGAGAGCGTAAAAGCCATTTACGAAGCTAAAATTAAGCCGCTGGTGCATGATCGTTGGTAATAAATCATTTCTCTTAATATTATAAAAGCTAAAAAGCTGATTCGTATTTAAATATCAACCAATCAGTAGCCCTTGCCAGGTGTTTTTACTGTAGTCGCCAGGTAAAGACTATATAATTGGCAGTAACACCACCACCAATGGCGACTGATTTTGCTTTTAGCCGAAATACGAAACAGCTTCTAAGCTTACTATTACTTAGGCTTATTTTTTATAATACTATTCCCCTGTTTTCCGGTCAAAATCAAGCATTAATATAGCTGATTTCTTCTTACATGGAGTTTGTCTGGTATTTGCTACAATAGGTATACTCAATCTTAATTCACTAGCCGCCTTTCCCCGGGAGGGTTCGCCTCTACAATCTTTCATAATTCTTTGTGCTGATAGTTTTAGATTCTGCTGTCTCTACCATTATTCCGATAGCGATGCTCCGAAGAAACTTTTAGGCTAAAGAATGGCAGGTGCAGTCTAGTAACAGGTTGCAAGAAGCCTGACTTATATGAGCCGCTCGAAAATCCCCAATCATATTGCAGAAGCTGTCCCGGAGCTGGCGGCGTTAAACCCATTTAAAGTTTCTTAATAAATGCTAGCGGGTAGCAGTTGAAAAACTAACAATAAACTTGTTTTAACCTCAATTTTTATCGGAATAAGCCTTAATTTTAGAGCATTATTTGTATGGTTTGAATCTTAAAGGTAAAAGTCCGGGCTTATTGCCAGTCGGGCTTAACTAAATAGTATGAAATTATTTTACCAGCTTTCGCTTTCTTCTTTAATCCTGGGTAGCTTATTCCTGACCGTACCCAAAGTTGCTGCGCAAACCCAAGCCAATGCCCCCAAACAAACAACTGCCATTCCGTCTTTTGCCGAACCCGCTATTTCGCCGGACGGGAAAGAAATTGCTTTTGTTTCGGGCGGTGATATCTGGACGGTACCGGTTAGTGGCGGCACCGCCAGTTTGCTTATATCGCATGCTGATAACGAAGCGCGGCCGGTGTATTCGCCGGAAGGTAGGTTTTTAGCGTTTACTTCTAACCGGAGCGGCAACGGCGACGTGTACGTACTGGCTTTGGCAAGCGGTGTACTGCAACGCCTGACTTATGACGATGGCTACGACGAAGTAAGCAGTTGGTCTAAGGACGGGAAGTACGTGTATTTCTCGACAAGCAGCCAGGAAATTGCCGGCATGAGCGATATTTTCCGGGTGAAAGTGACGGGCGGCACGCCCATGGCCGTAACCAACGACCGGTACACGAACGAATTTTTTGCCGCCCCTGCTCCCGATGGCAACATAATGGCCTTTAATGCCCGCGGCATTGCGTCGCGGCAGTGGTGGCGCAACGGCCACAGCCACATCGATGAATCGGAAATCTGGCTGCGGCGCGAAAATAATGCCCAATACGAACGCATTACTGAAGGCGGCGCGAAAGAATTATGGCCGATGTGGAGCCCCGATGGGCAAAGCTTATACTATGTATCGGATAAAAGCGGGGCGCAAAATTTATGGGTAAAATCATTAAATGGTGTTGCTAAAAAATTAACCGGTTTTGAGAAAGGACGCGTGTTGTGGCCCACGTTGGCGCAGGACGGCAAAACCCTGGTATTTGAACGTGATTTTGGTATCTGGAAGTACGTTATTGCCACCGGGCAAGCTATGCCGGTTAACATTACCAAACGCGGCGTGGCATCCGGCCCGGCCACCGAACACGTGCGCTTAACCAACCAGTTCCGGGAATTAACTTTATCGCCGGATGGTAAAAAATTAGCTTTCATCGTACATGGCGAATTATTTGCGGCTTCGGCCCAGGACGGGGGCGATGCTATGCGCATTACCAATACCGCCGCTAATGAATCGCAGCCGGTTTGGATGCCCAACAGCAACGGGCTGGTGTACGTATCGGAACGCGACGGCAAAGCACATTTGTACCAGTATAACTTTACCACCCGCACCGAAAAGCGCCTCACCAACGAAGACCACGACGATACCGCGCCTTTGTTTTCGCCGGACGGAAACCAGCTGGCCTTTAGCCGCGATGGTAAAGAATTGCGGGTACTGGACCTGAAATCTAAAAAAGAAAAGCTCGTTGCGAAAGGTTATTTGGGTCGGCCGCCGTTTGCTGCCAGCGGCTCAGTGGCCTGGTCGCCGGATGGCAAGTGGCTGGCGTTTGCTTCGTTTGGAGCCAAATCGTTCCGGAATATTTCGGTTGTGCCAGCCTCCGGTGGCGAAGCCAAACCTATCAGTTTCCTGGCCAATACTTTCGGCAGTAATGTAAGCTGGAGTCCCGATGGCCGTTATATTTTGTTTAATACTTTGCAACGCACCGAAAACGGCCAGATTGCCCGCATCGACCTGGTGCCCCAAACACCTCGTTTCCGCGAAGACCAGTTCCGGGAATTATTCCAGGAAGAATTGCCCAAACCCAATACGCCGCTCAATATTATTCCGGCCCGAAACCGGTCTGCCCGCACCAATGCCCGCCCCGATACCATTATGACAACTACTGCCAAAAAAGGCCGGCCGAACCCCAAAGAAGTAAAAGTAGTGTTTGCGGATATCCGGCAACGCCTGAGTTTATTACCGGTGGGCGTAGATGTAGACGAACAATTAATCAGCCGCGACGGCAAATTCTTGTTGATGATAGGTACCCTGGCCGGTCAGCGCAACCTGTATACGTTTTCGCTCGACGAAATGGCCCGCGAGCCGGCCGTGGCTAAACAATTAACGTCTACATCGGGGTATAAATCCGATCCGCAGTTTTCGCCGGACGGCAAAACCGTGTATTACCTGGAGCAAGGCCGCGTGCAGTCGATAGCATTAGATTCCCGGCAGGTTAAACCCCTGGCCGTAGCCGCCGAAATGGACCTGGATTTTGCCCGCGAAAAAGTGGCCATGTTCCGGCAGGCTTGGGAAGTGCAGAATAAAGGTTTTTACGACGATCAGTTTCACGGGGTAGACTGGCAGGCCGTGCGCACTACCTACGAGCCCCTGGCCGCCGGGGCCCATACTCCCGACGAACTCCGCCGGCTGCTGAACTTAATGGTCGGCGAATTAAATGCGTCGCACTCGGGCGTGGCGGGGCCAACGGCGCCGGAATATACCACCGGCCGCATTGGCCTGCGCTTCGACCGCCCCGAATACGAAAAAACCGGCAAGTTAAAGATTACCGAAGTAGTAGCCATGAGTCCGGCTGCCCTAAGCGGCGATATAAAACCGGGTTATTATTTATGGGCCGTAAACGATACGGTAATTACACCTACGAAAAACCTCGACCAAATACTGGAAAACAAAATAAACCGCCGCATTACCTTAACCGTTAGTGCCACGGCTTCCGGCAAAAACCAACAGGAAATAGCCGTGCGGCCGGTAAACCAGACCACCGAAAAAGGTTTGTTGTATAAACAATGGGTGCAGCAGCAACGCGATTACGTAGCCAAAGTGAGCAAGGGCCGCCTGGGGTATGTGCACATGTTCGATATGTCGGAAAATTCGCTGAACCAGTTTTACCTGGACCTGGACGCCGAAAACCATGCCCGTGAAGGTGTGGTGGTGGATGTACGTAACAACAATGGTGGTTTTGTAAATGCCTACGCCCTGGATGTGCTTTCGCGCAAAGGTTACATGACCATGACCGTGCGGGGCCTGCCCGAAGCTCCGGCGCGCAGCCAGTTGGGTCAGCGCGCCCTGGAAGCTCCTACCATTCTGGTAACCAACCAGCACTCGCTCTCCGATGCCGAAGATTTTACTGAAGGCTACCAAACCCTGCAATTAGGCAAAACGGTGGGCGAACCTACCGCCGGCTGGATTATTTACACCTCCAGCGCCCAGCTCCTGGATGGCTCTACCATCCGGTTGCCCTTTATAAAAGTAACCGACCACACCGGTAAAAATATGGAATTAGCTCCCCGGCCGGTAGATGTAAAAGTATCGCGGCCTCTTGGCGAAACCTACACCCAAAAAGACTCGCAACTGGATGCCGCCGTAAAAGAATTGCTACAGCAACTAGATACCGCCAAAAGCGCCCGGAAGAATGCTGAGGTTGGTTCTAATGGAAAGTAAAAGTTTTAAGGTTTACTTTAAGGTCTTCTTCTTTTTTAAGATTGAAGCTGTTTAATGTTTTATAAATTAATTATCAGTAGCCCTTGCCGCGTGTTATCACCATAGCCGTCAGGCTAAGAGAAAAGAATCACTACCTGCACCTTATCTTAATCGCCTGACCTTAAATTGCCCCTGACTTCAGTCAGGGGTGCCATACATTTCTGGCCGAACCGCCCTTAAAACCCGGAGCTAAAGCACCCGGGCAAAGCAATGCTTCCCTTAACCTGACGGCTATGGTGTTTTCACTGGCAAGAAGTCCGGTAAAGGCTATATAATTGGTGGTGATAACACCACCAATGGCGATTAATTCTGCTTTTAGCAGAATACTAAACAACTTCATTGAAAAAGGAGATGATCTTTTTTTAAGAAATAGCCGGGTTGCTATTTGTAAATGTATATTGTTCGTCAACTCATTCGGCGGTATACTCAGTCCCGGAATAAACTTTGCATTTGGGTTATAAACACGTGTCCGCTCAGCCAAGCCATCACTAAAACTACTAACACGCCAAAAACGGTGAGCCAGATTGGATGCCGGTAATCACCTACCACATTTTTCCGGTAAGCAGCTATTAAAATGGTGCCCAAGGTAATGGGTAGTATAAAACCGTTGAGCGCTCCGGCCAAAATCAGCAGGAATATGGGCTTACCGATGGTGACAAAAATAAGCGTGGATAATAGAATAAAGCCAATAATTACCTTGTTTTCGTATTGGGGAATAGCCGGGTGAAAAGATTTGATAAAAGAAACTGAGGTGTAAGCTGAACCAATGACGGAGGTAACCGCTGCCGCAAACATCACCATCCCAAAAAGTTTATACCCGATATTACCGGCGGCCAGGGCAAAAACCGAAGCCGGCGGATTAGCGGCATCAATCGGCAAACCTTGCGATACTACGCCCAGCGAAGCTAAAAACAATAAAATCCGGATAACAGAAGCCACCGTAATGCCCGACACGGCACTGGTTTTAACCTGGGGCAAAGCACCCATGCCTTTTATGCCGGCATCTAATAAGCGATGACCGCCGGCGAAAGTAATATAGCCGCCTACGGTGCCGCCCACCAGGGTAATAATTGCCATAACATCTAACTGATCCGGGGCAAAGGTTTTAACCAGTGCTTCGCCCACGGGCGGACGGGCCGTAAACACTACGTATAGGATTAACAAAATCATCAGCAAACCCAGGAATTGCGCGAGCCGGTCCATGGCCTTACCGGCTTCTTTTACCAGGAAAATGCCAATGGCCAGCCCCGCCGACAAAATAGCGCCTAGTTCGGGAGAAATACCCAGTAATACCTCTAAGCCCAAACCGGCACCCGCCACATTCCCGATGTTAAAAGCCAGGCCGCCAAGCACGATTAAAAGCGAAATAAAAAGACCTAAACCCGGCAATACCAAATTGGCAATTTCCGGGGCGCGTTTTTCAGCTACCGCAATAATGCGCCAGATATTCAGTTGCACGCCCATATCCATTATAATGGAAGTGAGAATAACAAAACCAAAGCTGGCGCCCAAAGATTGGGTAAAAACGGTGGTTTGGGTTAAAAAGCCGGGCCCAACGGCAGATGTAGCCATCAGGAAAGCTGCTCCCAGTAGCACGCTCCAGTTTCTTTTTGCTTTCATGCGTTTTTGGGGCTAAGGCCGGCGCGGATGCGAATATTTTCCTGTTGCAGCCTTGCGTTTATTTGCCGGGCAAAAGTTACCGCGTGCGACCCGTCTCCGTGTATACAAACCGTATCGGCCTGTATCGGAATAAGGCTGTTATCCTGAGCCCGGACGGTGTTGCTTTTTATCATTTGCACTACCTGGTTTATGGCGTCCTGCTCATTGGTAATAAGTGCCCCGGGTTGGCGGCGGGGCGTTAAAGTGCCATCGGGCTGGTAGGTTCGGTCGGCAAAAACTTCGCTGGCGGTGGGCAAACCTAGCTGTTGGCCGGCCTGCACCAGGGCACTACCGGCCAATCCGTATAAAACTGCTTCCGGGTATAGCTTGTAAACGGCTTCGGCTATGGCCTGAGCCAGGGGGAAATTTACAGCGGCCATATTGTAAAGCGCGCCGTGGGGTTTTACGTGGTGCAAAGTGCCGCCGGCAGCTTTTACAAAACCGGCCAGGGCTCCTACCTGGTATATTACCATATCATAAGCTTCTTCTGCGGATACGGCCATTTCGCGCCGGCCAAAACCCACCAGATCGGGCAGGCCGGGGTGCGCCCCAATGGCCACTTCGTGCTGTAAAGCCAGATGCACCGTTTTCTTCATCACAGCCGGGTCGCCGGCATGAAACCCGCAGGCAATATTTACCGAACTAACAAAGGGCAAAATAGCTTCGTCGTTGCCTAAGTGGTAAGCGCCAAAGCTTTCGCCTAAATCACAATTTAAATCAACAAATACAGGCTGGCTCATTTCGGGATAAGTGTTTTAGGTGGTAAGTTTTAAGTCGTACGTTCATGGCGCTGTGGCCCAGATTTTCACCGGTTAGTTTTGGCATAAGCCTAACAGCGGCAGTTAACCTTTAGCGCCTGATGTAAAGTATATGTTTACTAAGGCCCGGCGCACCCGAAAGCTTCTTTTATCGGTAGGCAAGTTAAAAGGTTAAGTTTAAGGTGAATAAAAGGATATGTGGCAAGATGCTTTTATCTTTGGAAAAGCAAGAAAGGTTCTCTTTTGCAAATTGCTCCTTTAGCCTTCATTTACAGGCCAATTTCGGATTTCTTTCTTCTTTTTCATGCTGGGTTAAAAATACGAAGGATAAGAATATTTTTAATCGATTTTTTTGGTCCTCCTTCGGAGAGTGTTGGCTGGGGATAATACTTTACTTAAACGCTTTACTTTTGAAAGATTGCATCTTTCAAGGTGTTGGTGCTAATGGGCTCTTTTAACCTAAGTTCGCTTCCGGCCGCGGGGCCCCGTTTGGTCATTCGGGCTGCTGTTCTTCCCTTTCCTCACTCCGTTCGGAATGTTGCTTTTCGCAACACCGGAAAGCCCAAAGACCCTCATTGCCCAAACTGCTGTAGTTTGCCTGCGGAGCTATGGCTATCTCATATTAACAGCCATTATATTTTGGTGGCATCTTGAAAGCATTTGCAGAATTTCAGCAGAATTCTCAGAATTACAGCAAGATCTAACGTTTACCGCCTGCCATGGTACCCAATGGTTATCTTAACATGCCTCATAATATCTTTGATTTTCAAGCAGAGAGCCTCTTTACCCTTATTAATAGCCCAAACTCCATAAAATATATGTTAATCACCAGGATCCCTGCTAAGATGAAGAGGAATGTGTGGCTTAATTTAATTTAACTGAAAAGAGAATCTACTTGTAGAATAACCGTAGCTACAGGCAAACTTCATCAGTCAGACGAGGCCCGCCGGCCATGAGGCAACTTAGGCAGAAGCAAACCGTTCGCACCAACACCTTGCAAGATGCAATCTTTCAAAAGATAAGCGTTTACTTCAAAATATTATTTTCCCCCAACCCCCTCCGAAGCTAATCTTGTAGGGAAACTTTTCGAATGTGACAATAAATACAAATAAAGCAGTTTTTGAAATTCGTAAGGTTTACCAAAAAGCGCTTCCATTTTATTTAAAGCCAACTTTTATTTTTCCCTACAAGATTAGCTCCAAAGGGGGACTTGTTTTTAACAATAAGTATTTGATTGAAAGATCCTTCTGGAATTATCCGAATCCTTCTGGAATTCTGCGGATTCTTTCAGGACGACACCAGGATAGTACTGTCCGGAAACATTTTAAGTGGCGGGACGAAAATAATGATTTACCACCTCTATCACTCCTGAAACAGGAAGGGAACTTTCTACCTGTTTTCTAATGTAAGTACAAGGACAAATTTATCTTAATACAATTTTTGTTATAAATTATTTATAATCAATAGTTTATATTTTATATGCATTAAACTAATTACGTCCTTTTACTTATAATTTATTTTGTCTCGTTACTTATACCCTCACGGTAATAACCTTTTTACAACCGCACTTTATAACTAACTGCCTGTTTTATCTCCCGGATGTGCTGTTCTTGTTTAAGGTAAAGATATTGCGCATCTTCCAGCGATATTTCCCGGAAACGCACTTTTTTACCCAAGGGTACCTGGGCCAGTTTCGAGAAATCAGCGGTTATAACCTGGCCGATGCGCGGGTAGCCACCGGTCGTCTGGTGGTCGGCGAGTAAGGCAATGGGGTGGCCTTCGGGTGGTACCTGAATGGTGCCGAAAGTAACGGCGCTGGAAATCAGTTCTCTGGGTTCCTGTAAAAGCAAAGGTATTCCTTGCAGGCGGTAGCCCATCCGGTCCGAATCGGTGGTAACAATAAATTCCTCTTCCAAAAAGGCTTGCTGACTGGCCGGGGTAAATTGTGCAAATTCGGGCCCTTTTATTATCCGCAGGGTCGGATTAAAGTCCAGGTACGGGAAGAGCCGGGGAGCGGGTGTCCAGGAAGCTTGTACCCACTCCGATATAGGTTTGTTTTTTGTTAGCCTTTGTTGCAGGTGTTCGCCGGCCGGGGTAGGTCCCGGGCAAGGCAGCAAGTCGCCGGCCTGGAGCGCCCGGCCTTTAAAGCCGCCCACCTCAGCTCTTAAATAAGTAGCGTAACTACCCAGTACTTTCGGCAAAGTAAAACTCCCGGATACGGCTAGGTAAGCCCGGCTGCCGCTAGCAGGGGTATTAAATTCGAGCAAACTGCCGGCCGGCACAAAAACCGGCCGCCACATTTTTACTTTTTCCCCGTTAATGGTCGGTGAAAGGTCACCGCCGGTTAAGGAAATCAGGTGGTCGGTTTCGAAGTTGATTTTAGGGCCAAGAAAAGTGGTTTCGATGGCGGCAGCACTTTCTTCGTTGCCAACAAGCAAATTGGCAATCCGGAAAGCAAAGGCATCCATGGGCCCACTCACAATGATCCCTTCTTTCTGGTAACCAAACCGGCCCGCGTCCTGAATGGTGGTGAGCAAACCCGAACTAGTAATTTTAAGACTCACGGGCGGCCTCCTTCTCCTTTATTTTATCAAATTGTTTTTCACTGATCGGAACAAACCGGATGGAATCGCCGGCTTCCAGCAAGCTGGGTTTATCGCGGTGAGGACTAAACAACAAAAGCGGTGTCCGGCCAATAAGCTGCCAACCGCCGGGGCTTTGGATGGGGTAAACGCCGGTTTGCTTACCCGCAATGCCCACCGAACCAGCGGGTACCCGGGCCCGGGGCTTTTCTTTACGGGGCGTGGCAATTTCGGGAGCCATGCCGCCCAGGTACGGGAAACCGGGTGCAAAACCCATCATGTACACCAGGTAAGTAGTTTGGGTATGCAGTTTAATTACTTCTTTGGGTTTTAAACCGTGCGAATTGGCCACATACTCCAGGTCCGCACCGTATTTGCCGCCGTAGTGTACCGGAATTTCGATTACTTTTACTGCTGGCTTTTCGGGATTGGTTTTTACGTGTAAAAGCATTTCCTGTAGCCGGGCGGCCACAGTAGCGTACGGGTTCACGAGGCCTTGCTGGCCGACAACCCACGGATCGTAGTAAATGGTTAAGGTGGTAAAAGCCGGCACGTACTCTACCAGGCCCGGAAAAAGGTGCTGGTCCAGGTAAGCAGTGAAGGCCTGAATATACCCGTGGGTAAGCCGGTCAATGTGGTCGCCGAATTCCAGGACAATGGCGGCATCGCCCAGCGGGTAAAAGTTTACTTCCGGCATTTCGCTTGTTTTTACTAGGTCGTCCATGTTGCAAGTAATCTCCGGTTTTCTCTACTTAAGTTTTAAGAAGTATTCCGTCGGGGTAGTATAGATAGTTTTTTACTTCGTTAAAGATAGTATTTTTCTTGGTAGTTGCAGGTTTATCAACGTGCGGCTAGCATAATTTACTTAATCTAAAAAAAACTCTTTAAACGGAATAGTTTATTATTCTAATAAAGTAAAAATCAAGACAAAAATAGTATTAATCATTTTAAGTATACTATTCTGTTATTCTGTAGAATCCATAGAATTCCTCAAGAATCTTCTGGGTCACTTACATTTCAATCAGAAGATGCTTTTCAGCATGACAAACCAGAATAATTTAATAATGTCCCTTTACTTAACCTCAAAATTATAAAGCTTTCTATCTCGCTGGTTTTCACTTCACCGGCTGAACTTTACTTTTCTCCTTGATGAATTAACCCTTCCGCCCTCCGGGCACCTTCCCTAAACTAGGGAAGGAATGGCAAAAGAATAGAGAAAGTTTAAACTTACTGACCGCTTGAACAGTAAATTTTTAAAGGTGCATCCGCTAAGTTTTTCTGTTTTTACGCAATAAGGTGAGCATTATATTCTTATTAAGAAAATAAGAGTGACAATTAATGCTGCAACTCCGGAGGCAACTACATCAGTTTGGGCAATGAGGGCCTTTTGGCAGAGGTATCTGCTAGATTTCTGGTGCCGACGCAGGAGGCATTCCAACGATAGGAAGAAAAGAAAGATCAGCAGCCCGAATGTCCAAACGGGGCCCTGCGGCCAGGAGCGAACTTAGGCCGCATAAGCTAGTCAACGCCATAGCATTGAAAGATGCAATCTTTCAAAAGAAAAGCGTTTACTTAAAAAGTATTATCCTCCCCCAACCCCCTCCGAAGGGCAGGGCTGTTTCATTCTGACAAAATTTTGCATCAAATAGCATTTAGCAAATGTGTTTACCTGATCAGACCTGGTATGAACACCCCTAGAATCCCCTCAAGGGGATAGGATCAGATACTGTGATACAGTACGCTTATTTAGAATGAAACGGCCCTACCTCCGAAGGGGGACTGTTTTAACCAGTAATATTCAATTGAAAGATCCTTCTTTAACCGTAAGTAAAGCATTACATTCCAAAAAGTGATAAAATATATCGCCTTCGTTTGTATTTTTAACCCAGCATGAATAATAGAAATATCCGGAATATTACCTTAAGCATAACCGCGCTGCTGGTACTGGCCGTTATAGCCTGCAGTAAAAAGATAGTAGCCACTCAAAATCAAAATATACCCGTAGAAAACGGCGTTAGCAAAACCTTAGCTGATTACCGGAAAGCCGTGATCAGCCAGTTGGGCTATACGTTGCATTTTACTATCCCGGACGGGAAAGCAGCGCCTATACGGGGCCAGGAAACCATCAAATTCAATCTCAAAAGCAAAAACGCACCGTTGCAAATCGATTTTAAAGAAAAAACCGATCACTTGCAGTCGGTAACGGTAAACGGTAAGTCAATAGCCATCGATCACCGGAACGAACACCTAATTATTCCGGCGCAGCATTTAAAGGAAGGAACAAATACCGTAGAAATCACCTTTATTGCCGGCGACTTATCTTTGAACCGGAACGACGATTATTTGTATACGCTGTTGGTGCCCGACCGCGCCCGCACCGTTTTCCCGGTGTTCGACCAGCCTAATCTCAAAGCCAGCTTTACCTTAACTTTAACCGTACCCCAGGACTGGCAGGCCCTGGCCAACGGGCCGCTCCGGGATTCCACTGCCAGCCAGAACCAGAAAACGTACCACTTTGCGCCTTCCGATACCATCAGCACGTATTTGTTTTCGTTTGCGGCCGGTAAGTTTAAGCCGGTAAGCCGCACCCAAAACGGACGCACCATGCAACTGCTGCACCGCGAAACCGACCCGGATAAACTCCGGCAAAGCCTGGGCCCGATCTTTCAAATTCACGGCGATGCCATCCAATTTATGCAGGATTATACCCAAATTTCCTACCCTTTCCAAAAATTTGATTTTACGGCGATCCCGGATTTCCAGTACGGCGGCATGGAGCACGTAGGCGCCATCGATTACAAAGCCTCTTCCTTGTTTCTGGACGAAGGCGCGACCCAGGACCAGAAAATAAGCCGCTCCAGCCTGATTGCGCACGAAACGGCGCACATGTGGTTCGGCGATTTGGTTACCATGCAGTGGTTTAACGATGTCTGGATGAAAGAAGTGTTTGCCAACTTTATGGCCGATAAAATTACCCAGGTAGCCGTAGCCAACGCCAATTACGACCTCAAGTTTTTAGTAGATCATTTGCCGGCGGCTTACGCCGTAGACCGTACGGCCGGGGCTAACCCGATCCGGCAGCAACTGGATAATTTGCAGGATGCCGGCACCCTATACGGTAATATTATTTACCACAAAGCCCCCGTTATGATGCGGCAACTGGAGCAGCTCATGGGTGCCGAAGCTTTCAAAGCCGGCTTGCAGGAATATTTAAAAACCTACGCCTTCAACAATGCGACCTGGCCCGACCTGATCCAAATCCTGGATGCCCGCACGCCCGCCGATTTACAGGCCTGGAACCAGGTGTGGGTAAACGAACCTGGCCGGCCCGTATTTAATTACGACCTCCAGACGCAGAACAACAAAATAACCCAACTGCAGATTACCCAAAAAGCCGAAGACAACTCCGACCGTATCTGGCCCCAGTTTTTTACGATTACGCTGGTGTACCCCGACCAACAACAGAAAATTACCGTGAACCAGCATGCCCGCGCCGTAACCGTACCGGCGGCGGTGGGTGCCGCCGTGCCCACTTTTATTTTGTTTAACAGCACCGGCCAGGGCTACGGCGTTTTCCCGACCAGCGAAGCAGTAGCCCAGGGTTTGGAGCACCTGAAAAACCCGGTGGCGCGCGCTTCGGGTTATATAAGTTTGTACGAAAATATGCTGAACGGCCGCGCCGTGAACCCGCAAGCCTTGCTTACTATATACCGCGCCGCCCTGACCCGCGAACCCGAAGAACTCAACCTGAAACTACTTACCGGCTACCTGAGCGATATTTACTGGCGCTTGCTAAAGCCCACCGACCGGACCGCCCTGGCCCCCGAACTGGAAAAGGAATTGTGGCAAGCTTTGGAAAAGAACCCCACCCCCAACGCCAAGAAGCTGTTGTTTAAAACCTACCAGAGTATTGCCCTCACGCCCGCCGCCCAAAAGCAGCTCTACCAAATATGGGAGCAAGAGCAGCCGCCCGCCGGGGTAAAACTCAACGAAGACGATTATACCGCCCTGGCCCAGGCGCTGGCCCTCCGGAATTACCCCCACAGCCAGCAGCTATTAACACAGCAACTAGCCCGCATTAAAAACCCCGACCGGCAACAGCGCCTCCAATTCCTGATGCCCGCTTTAGCTCCGGAGGCGGCGGTGCGCGATGCGTTTTTTGCCTCTTTGCAGAGAGCACAAAACCGCGAAAAAGAAGCCTGGGTAGTAACAGCATTAAGTTACCTGCACCACCCGCTGCGCCACCAGACGTCCGAAAAATACCTGCCCGCCAGCCTGAACCTGCTGGAAGAAATACAACTTACCGGCGATATTTTCTTCCCCTACGCCTGGCTCCAGGCCACCCTGGGCAATTACGCAACACCCACCGCGGCCAACACCGTCCGGACTTTCCTGCAACAACACCCGGACTATAATCCCAAACTTAAAGCCAAGATACTACAAGCCGCCGATGATCTGTTCCGGGCGGAGCGCTTGGTACAGCAGTAATTGTTAAGAAATTGTTTGAAAAACAGGAAAAATGGAAGGCTTTATTTCCAAACTAAGCCGAAGAGCGAGCAAAAATCTCTTTTGATTTAGGCTTTTGTCGCAAAAAGGCTTTGATTAGAAACTGTGTGAAAATGAAATAAAGCGATATCTCCAAAGCAAATGATTAAGTATTACGTAAATTTAAGAAATGAAACAGCAGGTGCCGGCATTGTTAGATTTTGAAGTGGATAAGCTGACCAATTCTATCGAAAATGCTATTACAGGAGAAATTTTTAATACGGAAATAACAAAAATTACGGCTAAACAAAGCAGGCAAATAAAGAAAGCAGACTGGCTTCTTGACTGGCATCTGGAGCTTAAAGATCAGAATAGAGACATCCACAAGTTAACGACACTTTATAACCCTACGATAATACACGGACTAATCAGCTTGAGTGATAATCATGACCATATTTTTATGAATTTAATTGAAAGTGCAAAATTTAATAAAGGTGAAAAAAAGCTTTACAAGGGTGTTGCTGGAAATTTAATAGCTTTTGCCTGTAAAACTGCATTTGAAAAGAATTATGATGGTATTGTGGCGTTTGTGGCTAAAACACAACTAATTGAACACTATAAGCAGACTCTTGGCGCTAAAACGTTTGCCGGTAACAGAATGTTTATAGACACCAAAGAATCTCTTTCTTTAGTAAAACAATATTTTAAAGATTTCAGCTATGGTAAATAGTAAAAAAATAGACGAGCAGGATTTAATCTTTCTGAATCAATCCTGGACAGCAGCAGAAAAAAAGTCTTTTAGCGAATACCTAAAATCGCGAAAGAAACCCAAACAAACTAATAAAGATAAAAGCAAGCTTTCACCTAATAACGATTATAAGGCAGCTGGTTAAATCTATCGAAGGATACTGGCAGCGCATAAACATCATGAATATTTATAAGATTATTGAGAATGATGCTGAATACGAAGCCGCTCTCGAAAGAATAGAACAAATCTTTGATGCCCCACCCGGCACCGACGAAGAGAAAGAATTAAAATTATTGGTGCTGCTGGTGCGGGAATACGAAGCAGAAAATTATCCTATTCCCAATCCTGATCCCATAGAAGCTATTAAAACCAGAATGGTAGATCTGGGATTAAAAGATAAAGATTTAATACCATTTATAGGTGATAAAACGGCGGTTTCCCGCATCCTAAACCGGCACCGCGATTTAACTATTAATATGGCGAGAAAATTACATAAAGGTTTAGGGATTCCCGCCGAAATCCTGTTAGCTGAACCAGTAAATTAAAAGTTGGCCTTGCTATTGCTAGCCAGGAACAATTTTCGATGAGCCAGCATACTTATAGCGGCACAAAAGCAATTTGTCTGCATCCTTTTATTTGTACGGTTCAGGCGGGAACGATCAATCTAAAGGAGCATATACAAATAACCTGGCTTACCTTACACGAACTAAAAGCATTAAATTGAGCCGAAGCCGATATTCCTGTTCTACATCACTATCTATCGTTGAAGCAGGCTTAAGCTTAAAGTTACGTATAACTAGGTTACTACTGTTTTCTGCTGCAAAGTAATAAATACGCCTAATATAAGAAGGATCGATAAGGCAGACTATAAGTGAAAAAAGATCAAGGTCTTAGTATTTCAAGGTAAAAACGGAATTTATACAACTTAGTGGTTAAATCTCACAGAAAGCATTCTCAAATATCGGTGATAACCTATGTCCTAACTCATATTCAACTACAGGCCTAACAATTGAATAACCGAAACAAGGGGGAACTGCATTACCAATAACTTTATATTTTGCTCGTAGGTTGGAATCTGTATCAAGCTGATCATGGGGAAACCCTTGTATTGCGGCACATTCTCTCCAAGATAATCTTCTATTAATTCTGCCTTGCAGTAACCAATGATCTTTACCCGCCTGCACCATTGGTTCACCAACTGGGTGTAATGGCACATGATTAGCATCAGCTACAATAGTAAAACTTGGTTCGTTCCAGCTTCTTTTTCTATTTCTTGTTAAGTAATGTCCATGAAACTTAGTTTGAAGCACATCCTCTTCAACTGTATTAAAGTTTCCTATAACATCATACAATGTCTTTATCGGCAAGACTCCTGTTCCATGTGTTGGCTCTGGAAAATAATATTCAAAATCTGTTGCTATATCCTCTCGTATTCCAACAAGAAAAACCCTTTTCCTAGTCTGGGCTAAACCATAGCTTTCAGCACGTAGTGTACTATGTTTCATGATATATCCGGCCTCTCTTAAACCCCTTAATTGTTCTTTAAAAAACCATCCACCATCTGCAGAAGTCATTCCACCAACATTTTCAATAAATAAATATTTAGGTTTAACAAATGGAATAGCCCTAATGAATTCTTTATACAAAAAATTGCCTTCAATGTTTTTCAAGTCTCGATCTGTCCTATCATGCCATTTACGGCGAGCAGCTAAACTAAATCCTGTGCAAGGATAACATCCAATTAGAACGTCTGCTTTAGGGAAGGAATTGATTTTTCTAACATCTTGAGTAACAAAATTAACTCCAGGCATTAATTTTCTATAAGCAGCGGCAGCATGCTTATCAACATCATTGGCCCAAATAATTGATAGGCCAGCAGTAGAAGCTCCATAATCAAACCCTCCACACCCAGAGAAGAGAGAAACAGCAGTTAAAGTAGACATATTTAGATTCTAAAAGCTTCGCAAATATACGTATTCTAGTATTTTAGGCTGCTACTGTTCTATTTACAATTTCGATAGCCCTAATCTCTCTGGTACGTTCATCGTCTTCCAAAATCAGATTTACCCATGCATTTATCCTCTCCGAAAGAACATCATCATTATGAAAAATTTTTATAAACCTTAGTCTATCAATAATGACTGTTTGGTAAATAACACTTGGATTAAACCATTGACCATTATTATCTCTATAGTAAAATGGTATCATCATCAGCCTTATGTAATCAAAGGGAAAAATATTGAGTGCCCTATATCTACCTGGATGGTGATCCCATTGTTTCTTTATCCAATCTTGATAGGAACAAGCACTTTGAGCTATTATAACAGGTAGACCAAAGACATCATCATCAAATTTGATAAACGATATAACATCTAAACCATAGTCGCCGGAATTCAATTGTCCAATATAGGACGTTTCTAAATTTTTGCAGCTTATCTTTTCTGCTAGCGTTTTTAACTTATTTTCTAAACTTCCCACAAAAATGCCGGTGCCCTCAGGATTCTTTCCAAAACCATAAGTATAGGAAGTAATTCCATTCGATAATTGGGGAAACATTCTGGTTTGGGCCTCGATACTCAGAAACTCAAAATCAGCTGTTAATTTGCCTTGAACTTGTTTTGAAAAAATCCTTAAAGAACCTGCAAGAAGTAGATAAATATATAATTTATTACTGTTAGTTAAATTAGGTTTTAGTTGTATAGTTCCCTCCTTTTCATTTACAATAAAAGGATAGAATTCACCAATTAAATTATATCTAGAGGCAAGACCTGCATACCAATTTCTAATTACTTGATTATTCCGATCATCATAAGAATTTAGATCTTCAACATCATCGTCTATGACAATACTATCCAATTGATCCAAATTTTCATCATCTTCTCCATTATGATTTTGAATTGAATCTGTAATTTCATCACCTTCATTGAATATTACATCATATACTTCACTTCTACTTACAGTTTTATCTTTATGAATTAAACATTGTAGTTCTATAAAATCCAACCATATGGGTAGTTCTTTCTTTCCTTTTTTAGGTTGAGAATCGTATAAGCTAAAATTAAAATGCATAAATTGTTAAGATGAATTAGTTAAATCTTTGCTTTAATTGCTGATCTTAATCTGGTTACTAGATCATCAATCTCGTTTAAAGTTTTTAAATCATCTTGGATTAGACCTTCAATTTTATCAGTATCAACTTGGCCTATAAAAGTCTTTAAAATAGATTGGATTTTAATTAATTGTGTTCTAAAGTTTGCGGTAGCTGACTCTGCTGAGGCAATTTGGTAAGCCCCATTTAAATCATGATTGTCTTTTAAATATATTACAGCTGTATCATTGGTAACAACAGCATTTAATTCTTTCAATTTCCGAGACTCACTTACAATTCTACTTCCATCAGATTGCTCCTCAAAGACCCAACTTATAACTTCTTCAAAGTGTTCTTTATTAAGTGTTTCTACTTCATTTGATTTTGGATCGATATTAATATAATTAGCGATTCCATTATAAGATAAGGAGGTAGTTAGTAAAGAGAAGTTTTCTTGCATGTGATTAATATCTTTTTCTTCAAGGAATTCTTCTTCTGCTGCAATACTATTTAATTCAAATCCACAGAGTAACCTGGCAACATAATCCCTTTTACTTCCTATAACTTTAGATAAAGCACTATAACATTCTAATTTACTGTATGAACAATATGGTTCTTTCTTAGCTAATACATTCAAATACTGTGCTTTTTCAAATGTTCCCCATTCTTTTATCCCTGTTATATGCCTATAGCCTAAGTAGTGAATAATCTCATCCCTGTCATCGTAAACAATAACAGGTAAATTTATCAATTCCTCTTTTTTATTTGCACTGTCTGATATTTCCTTGACTGTTTCTTTAAAAATTTGTGCAAGTTCTGGTCGAAGAATAAGTTTAACTGCAGTTAATCTACGATTCCCTTCAACTACATTATATTTTTCAACGGCACTATCCTGATCTTTGACAACAAGCAGCGGTTCCCCAGGGAAGAAACCTACTTGGGCTATTGCACCCATTAGTTCCAATAATGAAGCATCTTGCAACATCCATTTTATAACCTCTCCTTCATCATCTGATTTTTTCTTTACTCTTGAAGGTAATCTAGGATTTTCAGGATCATGAAAAAGGCTAGAAACTGGTTTAGTAGTAGATATAGGCATAACAGGAATGCTGTTTAATTTCTGCTAATCTAACAATTTTATATAAACTTAATATATATATATAGTTAGGGATTTTATTAAGTATTATCTTTTAAAAACATGCTCCTGGTGCCAAGTCAAATTTGCCGCAGCCGGATAGTGAATACTCCCAAAAGGTAAGCTCAATCTTTTCCCGGCCAGGTTTTTCAAAGCATAAGTATTGCTTTCATCTTCGGCAATAGTTGGGGAGACTTTAACGGTTAACTTTTCATCTACGGTAATCAATCCCCGGTCGAAGGCGCGATGCAGGTTGGGGCAAAGCGCTAAACCATTGGTTACCCGGTCGTCTTTACTCAGGCTAAAGGGCACAATGTGGCAGGCATCCACCATCGCAAAACCATGATTGGAAACCAGGCGCATGCCGGAAATGCAACAGGTAAAGTTATAAACCTGAGGCACCAGCTTTTTAAACAAGCCGCCCCGGATAAACTGTTCTTCTTCATCGGTTTCCAGCGTAGCTACAGTATAGTTAACAGTGCTTTCGTTGAGTAAATATTTTTGCAAGTCCTGGATATAACCACCGCTTTGTTGTGCTTTCAAAAAGTCAGCTTTACTCTCCGGAAAGTAACGGTCTAAAAGCATGGTTTTAAGTATATTCCGGCTTTCGGGGTTAATTAAGAGCAAAAATAAGTCTTCGTTAAAATAACCGTAATCGGCTACTTCGTTTAAACCCTTAAAGCTGCCAATATAAATTTTTAAATCGGAGCCAGCTTTGGTTTTTATATGCCAGAAACCTTCCCCAGATAAATAATAAAATGGTAGGAAGAAATCGGCTTTGTGCTCCGTCCTTACCAAAAGGGCAAATGTCTCTTTAAACAGACCAACCAATTCGGGGGAGATGTAAATTTTATTTTCACTTATTTCTCCTTTCTCTAATAACTGGATTAAAGTTAATAGCAAAATGGGTTTATGAGGTGCTTTGCCATACTTCGTAACGCCTTGCCGTAAATGGGTAAACTTTTTCAGGTAAAATTTAAGGCTTTCGGAATTGGTGGTCATTTATAAATAGTTGGTAAAGAGTTGCTAACTCAACAAATATATCTACTTTGGTATGTATTTTCCAGCCCGCATGCAATTCATTTGCGGCATCCTGTAATATAAATAAAAAGAATTATTATGGATTTAAATTTACAGAATATAATGGATGAGCGTATTGCTGTTCATCAGGGCAAAATTGATAAGATTGACAAAGAAAAATCAAATCTTAAGATTTCTAAAGTTATAGAATTTAAAACTGCAGATTTCGATGATCTCGGAGAGCCCCATAAAGGGAAAATTGTAATTATAGAACAGCTAAATACTTTAGACGAATGTAAAGGACCTGTTGTATATATATTTGAGCTACCAGCTACAACCGACAAAAAATCTTTGCTGGATAAATTTCAGGAGTTCCGCAGTAGCTCAAGTAGCGAAGATCCAGATTGGGTAAAACGCGCCTGTGCCCGGCTAAATCGTAATCTGCATAGAAATGAAAGTAATATTTTATATGTTGGTAGCAAACGAAAAGCTATAAAAGATAGGATAAAGGTAACATCAGCTATATAATCTTAAAAACAAAAAATGGGCTGCTTCTCTCAAAACAGCCCATTTTCCACTCTTGTATTCTCCGAAAGGTTATTCGTCCGTTTTCAGGGTGCTCAGGAAACTGACCACATCCCGGATTTCGCGTTTGGTGAGCAGGTATTGCATGTTGGGCATGCTGCTCGGGGCATTGGTGCGTTTGGCCACCTGGTCTTTCGGGATCACCGTATCGGGTTGGTCGCCTACTTTTACCGTTAGGTTGGTGTCGGTTTCGCCCTGCAGGATACCACTAATGCTTTTGTTGTTTTTAAGGGTTACGCTGACGTTGCCGTAGCCGGGGGCCAGCCGCGCACTCGGGTTCGTTACCGCTTCCAGCAACTGCTCCCGGCTGAGCCGCGAGGCCACCCCGTTCAGGCGCGGGCCCGCATTGCCGCCTAAGTCATCGATGGAGTGGCACCGGATACACTGCGCTGTTTGGTGCCGGTAGAAAATGGTACGGCCCAGGTCGGGTTCGCCGCCGTACAGCAGCCCTTTCAAGGAGGCTGCGGCAACATCGGCCGAGCGCTTCTGGTTAATAGCCTGGTAACGGGCCATCAGGGCCGGCGATTTGGTAGCAGTCAGGGCTTCGTCCAGTTCCAGGCTAATTTCCGGGGCCAGCTTACCGGCTTCCAGTTGGGTTAGTAGTCCCGCGAAGGCTTTCTGGGTTTGAGTTGCCGGCAATTTGCCGAGGGTTACCAGGGCCACTTGCTTTTCTTCGGGGGTGCGGGTATTAATTACATCGGTAAGCAGGTTTACCTGCCGGTCCGGGGACAAGGTGCTTTTCGGCAATAAATCGAGGCCGGCTACGCGCACGTTTTTATCGGAGTCGGCAAGGGCCTGCTCAATGGCCGGAGCCAATTGTTTATCTTGCAGCGTAGCCAGCGTGCGCAAAGCTTCTACCCGCATTTGGGGGTCTTTATCGGTTTTCAGGCGAGCCAGTAAGGCGGGAGCAGCCGTGTTTAGCCCTAATTTGCCAATGGCCTGGGCCGCGCTGATGCGCAGCGGCAATTCTGAGTTAGCCAGCAAGGTGGTTAGCGGAGCAGCCGCTTTACTTTTTACCAAGGCCGGGTCGCGGGTAATTTCGCCCCGGTAGCGCCCATCCACCCGATCTACTAACGACGGCTTGGCCCAGGTGCTGAGGGCCGCCATGGCTTCGGCGCGCATGGCTACCGGGCTGCCTTCCTGGCCCGCATAATTTATCAGGTTTTGCATCGCCTCCGGGGTGCCTACCCGCAGGTTGGCGTTAATGGCGCGCCGGATAAGCGGTTCGTTCGTGAATTTGGTGGCAGTGAGTACATTGCCCAAAGCCGGCAAGGCTTCTTTAATAGAAAGATCGTCGTTGATGGCGCGGGCCGTTTCGGTTACCACAAACTCATCGGCATCGGCCAGGAAAGTTGCAATACCCGGATGCGCCATGCGGCGGAGCGCTACCACAGCCGCGATGCGTAAACCCCGGTTCGGTGATTTAGCCAAAGCCAGAATGGGTTCGGCGTTGTTAATGCGGGCCAGGGCTAAACTACCGGCGTGGCGCAAATAAGCATCTTCGTCGTTATTAGCCGCCAGCATATTAATGATAGGTTTTACGGCGGGGGTGTAGCCCATGCGGCCCAAAGCTTCGGCGGCAAAGAAACGCGCCCGGCTGTTTTGGTCTTTTAATACCGGCACCAGGGCTTTACCGGCCGCAGCATAACGCATATCGCCCAGCCATTTGGCCGCTTGCGCCCGTATTTCGGGGTCCTGATCTTTCAGTAAGGCTACCAGCGGTTTGGCGTATTTTTTATCCTGGCGGGCCAATTGGCTCATTCCCCAGATGCCGTGTACGCGGGCCAGTTGGTCGTTTCTTTGTTTGATATTCGCCAGGAATACCGTTGCGCCTTTGTCGCCGCGATTGGCCAACTCAAACTGGGCTTTCTGCCGGACGCGCATATCGGGGTTCTTCAGGATACTGCTTAGCTCATTGTCGGATTTAGCCGTGAAATCAGCGGCCAGTAAGGATTTGGTCAGTTGCCGCTCGGCGGAGTTGGCCTGGCTTTTATCGTCGAGTTTCCAGATGCGGCCCGTGTTTTTCGGGTTCCAGCCATTTTCCCAGTCGGCAACGTACATGGCGCCGTCCGGACCAAAATCAATGCCAGTTCCCAGCACATTCCCCACTATTTTTTTGGTTTCGCCGAGTTCGAAGCTGGCGCCTTTGGGCTTTAAAGTAAAAGCATGAATCCCCGATTTAGCCGCGTTGCCCACAAATTCGGCCACAAAAAAGTGGTTTTTATATTTAGAACTCAAAGCCGTACCGGGATTGTATAACATACCGGCCGGGCCGCTCACGTAGTTCGCAATGGTAGGCGTAATGTAGGCGGCCTGGCCTTCGAAACGCGGCTTAAACATATTTTCGTCCATCCACACTTTGTAGGTGTTGTTGTCGGGATCGCGGTATTTGCCGTACTGCCAGTTGCTGCGCCAGCCAATGTCGGCCCCATCTACAATGTATACCAGCCGTTCTTTTTCGCCGGGATGGTCGCCGTCGTTATCCTCACTAATCAGGTTGCCGTATTCGTCGAACACAAATTCGTGGGTGTTGCGGTTACCCGAGGCAAATACTTCAAAGTCGGAGCCGTCGGGGTTGCTGCGTACCACTACGCCGCTGTTAGGGTGTGCCCATTTTTTGCCGTCAGGGCCAGTGCCGTTAAAACCGATATCGCCGATCTGCCAGTAAATTCGGCCGTCCGGCCCCACTTCCGGCCCCGATTGACCGTGCCCGCTAAAGCCGATATGCACGCCAAAACCGGTCATCAGCGATTTTTTTTCGTCCATCAGCCCGTCGCCGTCTTTGTCTTGCAGCTTCCACATATCGGGGGCTACCGTTACGTATAATTCGTTGTTGTGCGCCAGCACGCCCTGGGCCACATCGGTTACTTCGTCGTTGAAATCGTCTACTACTTGCTGCGCGAAATCGGCCACGCCGTCACCGTCGGTGTCTTCTACCCGGTACACATTCTCTTTCTGCACGGTTAAGTCGCGCCAGTCGTGTGAGCCATCGTTGTTCAGATCCTCCAGCCAGGCATTCTGGGCGCTGCGCTCCGGGGCTAAGGTGCGGCGTAAAAAAGCCCGCCGGTCTTCTACGCTCTGCAAACCAATAGAAGGTATTTCCCAGTCCTGGTGCGCCCGGATATCAAATTCGGAGTTTTTCTGCCGGTTGGTGCGGGTATAAAACAAACGCCCTTTATCGTCTATATCAATGGCAATCGGGTCGGCAATCAACGAATCAACGCCCCAGATATTCATACTCAGGCCGGCATCCAGAATGGGGTTTTCGCCGGCTTCGATGGCTTTGGCTATAGCGGCCGCCTCGGACGGTACCAGCCGGGTTATTTTTTTGGTGATGGGATCGTCCTGGGTGAAACCGGCTACCAGCAGCGCCGGCACCAGGGCCGCAGCCCAGTATATTTTTTTATATTGTTTGAAAGAGGTAAATTTTTTTTTCATTTTATTTATCTGTGGCGGAAAGCTATTTTGTAAACGTTATTTTGAGAGTAACAGTGCGTTAAGCGCGTTTTATATTTGGTTGAAAACAGCAAGATAGCAAATTACCGGCAAAGATGGGCGAGAGATGGGTATCAAAATACATATTCACCGGTTGTTTAATCTTTAGCAAGATTATACTGGCAAAACATGGCGGCAAACTTAAAGGGTTACTAGTGTTTGGTCAAGTCAAATTTGCTGGCTTTTTCTAGCGCGGAAGTTACTTCCGTGCTCAGTTTGCTACTCAGCGAAGGCACGGAAGTAACTTCCGCGCCATAGAGAGTAAGATTACCCGGGTAAAGCATGGGGCAAACGTAAAGATTGGCTAGCGAGCGAAGTAATTTATTCAAAGTAACAGGAACCCACATTTGTCATGCAGGAGGAATTATTTAGCAGGAAACCAGATTCCCTCCTGCATAACAGGTATGCGAGCAATGCTACGAAATTACTGGTCTATGCTTGAAATTTTCAATTGAGAAAGTAGAGGAAGAAAATAGCCTTTAAGGTCTTTGACCAACCGTCCAGCCCGCGCGGGGAATGGGCAGCGTAGGTGGTCCGGAGATCAGGGCATCGGCGACGGCCCCGGTTACAAAAGCGTAAATACCCTTATGCGTTAAGTCTATTATTTGTTCGTCTTTGGGCCACGTCCAGGGCAGCGCGCCGGCGCCGGTCGCATTTTCCAAAGTTTGGTCGTTGAGCAGGCGCAGGTTCATAAACATAAAAGAGCCTATGGCTCCCCGGAAACCGTTTTCAGCCATCAGGCCGCGCACAGCACCCATTAAAATGCCCTGGCCCCAGTGCATGGTCCAGTTTAAAAATAAGCGTTCTTCGTCGGGTTTGTGCGGCAGCTTTAGTAAGCGCTCCAGCGTATGAGCCGGCATATAAGAATCGGGCCGTTTGGTAAAGCGCTGCTCTATTTTTTCGGCTAAGGTCATGGCGGCCACACCGGCCAGTCCCGCTAATAATCCGTTTACAACTGCTTTGCTGCTCATACCATGTTCTCCTCTCCCGGTGCCCGCCCCCAAGCCAACCGGATTTTTAAATTATGCTTCAAATATGCGGCCTGGTGTTGCGGGCCTTTACACCACTCAAACCGTTCTGACTATACGTTAGCCTTACGGCATGGTTAAAGTTTAAACCGAAAAGGCTTTAAAGTAATTCTGGAATTAAAGTAATACTGGAGTTTACAATTCTGGAATATGTTTATAAATTCTGTCTTTCGTTAACACATCCAAATAATATGTTAATGCAAACCTGATTTCATTAACATGTTTATACAATATGTTAATGATTTATAATTTATAGTCGTATTCAGAAAATAGGCTCATAAGACCCATCCTGGCGCAAGTGTTAAGCGAAGCGTCACTTGTGCCTGCACCTAATCGAAAGTCTTCAGACTTTCGTAAACCACCACATGAGCACCAAATAAAAATACGTGATAACCAAAAACTCTATTTTTTAACCTTCGCGGTTGTGGCCTGGGTAGATGTTTTTACCAGGAAAGCTTATTAAGATATCGTAATTGAAAGCTTACGATATTGTCAGCAATAGAAAGGGTTGGAGTTATATGCTTATTGTATGATGCCTAATCATGTACATTTAATTGCGGGTGTCAAAGAAGGAGGCAATCTGTCTTATGTACTGCGTGATTTTAAAAAGTTTACTTCTGTATCCATCATTAAAGCAATAGAGCAAAACCTACAGGAAAGCCGGCGCGATTGGATGCTATGGATTTTCAGAAGGCATGGCGCACGCAACAGCAACAATACGCTCTATCAATTTTGGCAACAGGATAATCACCCGATTGAGTTGAATAACAATGTCCTGCTGGAGCAAAAGCTAGAATACATGCACCAGAATCCGGTACGGGCAGGTATTTGTTATGCGGCAGAAGAATATATTTACAGCAGTGCGGGTCAGTATGCTAGTGGTGAGGCTGTGTTAGCGGTAACTTTGCTGGCGTGAAATGTTATAGTACGCAAGTCTGAAGACTTATTTTCATGGGCAGGCACAAGTGACGTTTCGCTTAATACTTGCGCCAGGCATCTCCTGCAAAATAAAGGACAACCACTTAAAGCCGGCAACGTTCGGGTGCTTTTCCGGGTATTTTATCTGAAATGGTTGGATTTACTGTATGATTATAAAAGAAAAAAGTAACTGGTTCCGGATGTTGTTTGTGTGGCGGGGTTCGGTTTTGCCGGATATTTTACCCCGCTTAATTTTTTTGTTGCTGTTATCGGTGGTGGTGGTGTTTTTCCGGGGAGAGCTGTTTGCGTATAAAATTTCCCTGAACCCGGCACCTTTTACGCTGATTGGCCTGGCCCTGGCTATTTTTTTAGGCTTCCGGAACAACGCCAGTTACGACCGTTTCTGGGAAGGCCGCAAACTCTGGGGTGCTTTGGTGATTGATACGCGTTCGCTGGCCCGCCAGGCGATTACCATGAGCAGTCTGCCCGCTAATTCCGAACGCGTTACTTATTTTATACAATTGCTGATTGCCTTTACCTACGCCTTAAAACACCAACTGCGCCAGACCAGTGCTGCCCCGGACTTAGAGCGGCTGTTACCACCGGCACTGGCCCAAACCGTACAAAAAGCCCGGTTTAAACCCATCCGGCTAATGCTGGAAATGGGCGCCTGGGTGCAGCAGCTTAAAAACGAAGGCGCGGTAGATGCCATTACCCAGGCCGCTTTCGACCATAACCTAAACCGGCTGTCGGATATTGTGGGCGGCT